>Ga0207719_100100_pt1 | contig 72891 bp, 78 predicted proteins | sample A23P1SouthBayCA_2_FD_187279 | JGI IMG/M metagenome (GOLD analysis project Ga0207719, IMG submission 187279) | Aerobic enrichment media microbial communities from Eden Landing Ponds, California, USA - A23 P3 (3) (SPAdes) | ecosystem: Environmental > Aquatic > Marine > Unclassified | place...
GAATACGGTCACCCCACCAGACGAGTCGAGTCCCGCTCGTGTCGTCGCCGACGCCGACGTCCTCGCGGCGGACCTCCTCGTCGGTGGTGACGCCCGCCGCGCGCTGGATCCGCTCCGCGAACATACCTGGCTCACGCTCCTCGCGAGCGGGCCGCTCTTGGACGACGCCGCGGCCGTCGTCACTGACCTCGCCGACGCCGATCTCGCAGCCGACTGGCGCGAGCGCGTCACCGAGTGGTGCGAACTCGTCAGCCAGCCCGCCGGCGATCATCCGGCGCTCGCGACGGCCTACCGCGGCGGGGCGATGCACTTGCTATCCTACGACGACCGCCTGCTCTCGGCGCAGGCGGGCGCGGCACTCGGGAGCCGGATATCGGTGAGTGCCCGCCACCCGCGGGCGTTCGCGACGCTGTTCGACGCCGAAAGCCTGTATCAGGAGGTCGTCGGGGGCGAGTACCCGGGGCCCGATCGCGACCCGCGGTCCTGATACTGTCGGACAGCAGTTCGTGAATGATGTCGGCATCCACGGTGCCGCATTTTCACATCGTTCTGTTCGGCAGTATGAACCGCCACGCCTCGTCGGTTCGGACCGAAGCGCGTTTCCACGACGCGGCCGAGGGGAAAGTATGGTAGCCACGACGACGCCTACGGAACTGCAAGAACGGCTCGACGAGGCAGACGACGACGCCCTCGCGATCGTCGACATCAGAGATCCGTCGTCGTACGCCGCCGGCCACATCGAGGGCGCAGTGAACGTCCAGCCCCACCAGCTCTCGACGGCGACGCTCGATGCCGAGTGGGCGCAGGCCGACGAGGTCGTCGTCTCCTGTTACCACGGCAAGAGCTCTCAACGGGTGGCGATGCTCCTCGATCAACACCTCGACGCCGACGTCGCCAGTCTCAACGGTGGATTCGAGGGCTGGGACGGCCCCGTCGCCGACGGTCAGAGCGATACCACGAGCGGTTCGTCGTCCAGTCAGACCGCAGAAGGACCGGGACCCTCGGACGCGCCGTTCTGAGTTCGGCTGTCGTTCGCGGTCGGCCGTCGCTGATCCTTCTCAACCGGACGAAACGGGGACGCTCTGCTATGTGTCGTATCGACTGCGAGAAAGTACGTTTAGTGCGGCGTTAGCTGGCTTCCGAGGCCTGCCAGCGGAGTCCGCAGTTCTGACACACGTTCAGACCGCCCTCTTCTGATTCGATGTCGGTGGATCGGCACTTCGGGCATTCAGCGTCCATACTCCCGTGGACGCGAATGGGGAGTAAAAAATGTGTGGGTGGTTCTCATTGACGTGCAGCGAGCTAAAGAGCGATACTACCCGTTTGACAACTGTCGTAGTTGGGCTATTAGAACGCGCTCTTCGGCGGGTAGTCCGGCGTAAAAATTCGGAATTGTGCGTGTCGCGTCGGCGCGTCCGCAAAGCCGACGAGTACCGCCGCGTCGGACCGCGCGGTTACTTGCCGCGGCGTCGGTCCGAGGAGATGCTCGGGCGCGTGTGTTCGGTGCCCTTGCCCCGGTTCTGGAGACCGCGGTTGTCGCGTCCGGCGTTCGTCAGACCGCGGAAGGCGCGGCCCTTGTGGTCGTCGCTGCAGATCCAGTTGAGGTCGTCGTCGTTCTCGATCGCGGGGTGCTCGGGATCGACGAGGATCACTTCGTGCCACTTCTGGGAGCCGTCTTCGCCGACCCAGTAGGAAGCGAGCGTGCGGAGGTTCGGGTACTTCCGCGCGGCGCGCTCTTCGGCGATGCGCTGGATGCTCTTGCGGCGACCGATCCGGTTGACGCCCTGGCGCTTACTGCGGCGGCCAGCCGTGAAGCGCTGCTTGCGAGCGCCGCCCTTACGGACGGAGACGCGCGCGACGACGATGCCCTGCTTGGCCTTGTAGCCGAGTTCGCGGGCCTTGTCGAGACGCGTCGGTCGGTCGACGCGGACGATGGCGCCCTGGTCGCGCCACTCCTGTTTTCGCTGCCACTGCAGCTCGGCGAGCTTGCCGTCGCCGGGCTGTTTCCACGCTTCCTTGATGTGAGAGTAGAAGCTTCGTGCCATTGGTTTCACCACGGGCGCTTTCGATTCGGGCGGCGTTCGACGCCGACCCACATTTCGTCCCGATCTCTCGGGTGCCCGCTGGCGTCCCGTTCGGCCAGCGAGTTGTCGAGCCTACCGTCGTGGCGCTCTTAACCACTTCGAATCAGTCACACTCGGACGACGCTCGGGAGTGCACCCGTCGACAGCGACTTCGCGGTGCCGGGAGGACAGACGCCTGCGCGTTACGGGAACGAACGGCTTTTGATGCCGGGTGTCGGAGGCGTAGGTATGGCTACGGAAACGCAGAGCGGACTTTCCGATCACCTTCGGGGAGTCACGGTCACCACGCTCGCCTGCATCGCCGGCGTCGCCGCCGCGCTGGCGTCCGCCAGGTTCGTCGGGACCGACGTCGCCGCCGCGGCGAGCCAACAGTCGCTCCTTATCGTGGGTGCGCTCGTCCTCGCGCAGTTTCCGATCCTGCGCGTCGTCGGCGTCGACATCTCCGAGTTCGGCGTCAAAGACTACCTCTACGTGGCGTTTATGACGTTCACGCTGTGGTTCATCACGTTCGGCGTACTGCTGACAGAGAGCGTCGCACTGTAAACTATGGCGGACGACAGTATCGCGGTCGTCGACCTCGATCGGTGCCAACCCGACCGCTGCAGTTACGAGTGTGCGAACTACTGCCCGCCGAACCGGACCGGCAAGGAGTGCATCGTCACGCGAGGCGAGTACTACGAGGAAGACGAACCGTACGACGGCGATCCCGACCAGATCCGGATCTCCGAGGAGGTCTGTCTCGGTGAGACTTGCGGCATCTGCGTCGAGAAGTGTCCCTTCGACGCCATCGAGATCATCAATCTCCCGACTGAACTCGAACAAGATCCCGTCCACCGCTACGGCGAGAACGCCTTCGCGCTCTACGGCCTCCCAGTGCCCGAATCGGGGACCGTAACGGGCATCCTCGGTCCCAACGGGATCGGGAAGACGACCGCCGTCCGCGCGCTCGCCGGTGAGATGGTCCCCAATCTGGGCACCTACGACGAGGAGCCGAGTTGGGAGACCGTCCTCGACCGCTTCCGCGGCACCGAACTGCAGACCTACATCGAGCGCGTGCAGGATGGCGACGTCACCATCGCGCGCAAGCCGCAGTACGTCGACCAACTCCCGAAGCAGTTCGACGGCACGACGATCGAACTGCTCGAATCGACCGACGAGCGCGGCGCCCTCGACGACTACATCGATCGGCTGGGCATCCGCCCGGTCGTCGACCAGCCGCTCGACACCCTCTCGGGTGGGGAACTCCAGCGGGTGGCACTCGCGGCGACGCTCGCTCGCGACCGCGACTTCTACTTCCTCGACGAGGTCTCTCCGTATCTGGACATCGGCCAGCGCGTCACCGCGGCACGCCTCATTCGCGAACTTGCAGACGAGGAGGACCGCGCGGTACTCGTGGTCGAACACGACCTCGCGATCTTGGACCTGCTCGCGGACTCGCTGCACGTCGCCTACGGTGAACCCGGGGCCTTCGGTGTCATTACGGATCCGAAATCGGTCCGCAACGGCATCAACGAGTACCTCACGGGGTATCTCTCCAACGAGAATATGCGGATCCGACCCGGCGAGATCGAGTTCCACGAACACGCCCCGCGGCAGACCTCGAAGTCGACGCCGCTGGTCGAGTACCCGGCGCTCTCGAAGTCCTACGGCGAGGGCGAGTTCTCGCTGGAAGTCGACTCCGGAACTATCTACGAGTCCGAGGTGCTGGGCGTCGTCGGTCCCAACGGGATCGGGAAGTCCACGCTCGCGAAACTGTTCACGGGCGCGCTCGAACCCGACGAGGGCGATCTCGACTTCCGGCTCGACATCTCCTATAAGCCGCAGTACATCGAGATCGACCAGCCGATGCGCGTCGACGCGTTCCTCTCGTCGATCACCGACGACTTCGGGACCTCCTATTGGAACACGGAGGTCGCGAACCCGCTCCAACTGAACCGGATTATGGAGCGCAACCTCGATGACCTCTCCGGCGGGGAGCGCCAGCGCGTCGCAATCGCGGCGTGTCTCTCCGAGGACGCCGACCTGTACGTGATGGACGAGCCGTCCGCCCACCTCGACGTCGAACAGCGCGTGCAGGCGACGACCGCGATCCGTCGCTACGCCGAGAACCACGACGAGACGGTGCTCGTCATCGACCACGACATCTATATGATCGACCTGCTGGCGGACCGCCTGATGGTCTTCGACGGCGAGCCCTCCGAGTACGGCCACGCCGCCACGCCCCAGGAGATGCGCGAGGGGATGAACGACTTCCTCTCGGATCTCGATATCACGTTCCGCCGCGACGAGCGGACCCAGCGGCCCCGCATCAACAAGCCGGGGTCCCAGCTCGACAGCAAGCAGAAGAAGCAGGGCGAGTACTACTACGCGCCCTGAGACGGTCTCGAATCAGTTACCCGGCGGCGGCGCCGACACCGTCGCTTCCGAGCCGCCCGACGCCTCCCGAATCGAAACGTCGTAGCCGAAGGCTTCGACGAGGGCGGCGTTCGTTTTGACGTGATCGGTGATGTGCGGAACCCGCACGCGCCCGCCAGCGAGCGCGAGCCACACCACGAGCTGGTCGCCGAGATGCGGGTCGACCGGTGCGTCGGTCTCGCGCCACGCCGCGACTCCCTCGATTGCTTCTCGTGCGACCTCCTCGGAGGGGACGCCGCGCTCGCCGTACGCGCCGAACCCTGCCCGCGGGCGGAGCGGTGTCGGGTCTTCCGACGACGCCTTGCTCCCGCTGCTCGTCTCTGTGCCGAACTCGGCGGCGATGGTGGTCACGGCCCCCGGCGAGTGCGACTCGACGTACGTCGCGTTCGCGCTCACAGTGCTTCCCGAGGCCGCGTCACCGCCGATTCCCAACGTCTCCAGTTCCGAAACGGCAGTTTCGGCCATCCGGTCAGCGACCTCCGCGTCTTCGAGGGCTTCGGATGCGACCGCACGAACCGAGTAGCGGTCGGGCGTCGGCTCCAGCGCAGTACGAGTCGAGTCCGACACATCGCCAGACGGTTCCGGCGCGTCGGCTCCACTGTGCCGCGCTGGAAGCACAATTTCGGACAGCGTAGACGGGCGGATCTCGACGACGAGCTCCCCGCCGCCGGCGGGATAGAAGCCGCGTCGGTTCACCGTCACACTGGCGTCGAGGCCGCACTCGCGGAGGAGCGGGAGTTTGACGTGTCTGAGGTAGTCGGCCGGCGGCGACCACTTGACGTCGGTGCCGCCGACGAGCGTGGCCTGGATCGGGTGATCGAGGGAGGCCGCGAGCGGGAGGAGCGTGTCGGCGACGAGCGTGACGCTGCCGGCGGTGCCGACGTCGACGGCGAATTCGCGTAGCTCGGCGGCCCCCTCGGCTCCGGGATCCGCGAGCGGGCCGTCGCTGTCACCGTTGCCGGGCTCGAACGTCAGCGTCTCCGAGCCGACTTCCGCGCCCGACACCTCGGCGTCGGCGACATCCGCGAGCAGGTCCACGCAGGCGAGGTGCTGTCGTTTCAGTCCAGGGTTCGGCCGGTTTCCGCGGACGTCCGCCATCCGAAACGGGCGCCCGTCGAGGACTGAGAGCGTCAGCGCCGTGCGGACGAGTTGGCCGCCTCCATTCGTGCCCTCTAGTTCGAGCATCGACGGTCTCGGCGGGCTAGCCCTCGTAGCCCTTCACGACCGTCACCGGGACAGTCGCGTGTTCGACGAGCCCCTTCGCGACGCTGCCGACCATCCCCTCGACGCGGTCGGAGAGGCCGCGGTGGCCGACGATGATCCCGTCGACGGCCTCGTCGATGGCGTACTCGTCGACGGTGTCGACAGGATCGCCGTAGAGCAGCGACGTCTCGACGGTGACTCCGGCCCGTTCGGCACGTTCGCGGGCGTCGTCGAGGACCTCCTCGCCGCGCTCCTCGGCGACTTCCAGGTCTTCGGTGTAGATTCGCTGACCGACCTCGGCGTTCGTCGGCGCTTCCTCGTCGTTTTCTTCGACGAGAACGCGCGGTTCGACGGCATACGCGACGAGCAACGACGCGTCTGCCCGCGTCGCGAGATCGATCGCGTATTCGAGCGCTTCGGTACTCGACTCGGAGCCATCGACGGCGACAAGGTACTGCATCGTCGCTAACAGTACGTTCGGAGCCCGTTTAGTAGTTTGCAGTACTGCAACCGTTCGAACAGTCACAGTCCGAACCGAAAAGGGTCAAGTGAAACAGTCGGGTGGAAAGCAATCAAGTAGAAACGGATCGGGAAAGAGCACCGTGCGAAACAGGACGTGCGCGCTACTCAGTACAGCAGTTGACTGCAGGTGCCACAGAGGTTCTCCTCTTTGACGTCGACCTCGCGAACCGTGGGCGAAAACGACATCACGCACTTGCTGTTGTCGCAGTGTTCGAGACCAAGCGTGTGCCCGATCTCGTGGACGACTTCCTTGCGGACGCGGTCGGCGAAGACCTCCGATTGGGGTTTTGAGGTGATGCCGCCGTCGGAAGACGTCTGGAGCCGGTGCGTCGAAATCACCGAGCCGTTGCCGTTCAGGTACGCGAGCCCGAAGACGTAGTTCCGCCGCCGGTAGTAGAGATCCTGAGAGGTGATTCCGATGTTCTTCTCGCCCGTCCCGACCCGGCTCGCCAGTTCGATGAACTGCTCGGCGCGGTATTGGTTCCGGCTGCGGTCGAACGCACCGTCGGGAATCGACTGTTCCTCCTGAACCGTGACGTCGCAGTCGTAGACCCCTCGGAGCGCCGCCGACGCCTCACGCTTGACTTGCGCGGAGAGGTCCCCGATCGGCACGATGTCGACGAGCATAGAAGGGCTTAAGCGGGGTGGATTGATAAATATCCCGCCGTGGAAACGCCCCGTAACGCCGCTCTCGTCGCCCGGTTTTCGCCGTACGGATCGGCGACCGAAATCGGAGTCGGTCGCCGTCCGGAGGTCGCCGTCGCGCTGGCGGACGCCGGCGTGTCGGTGACTGCCACAGACATCACCGACGTCGACGTTCCGGCGTCTGTCGAGTTCGTCCGCGACGACATCGTCGACGCCAGTGAGCGCGACGACCCCGGCGAGCACTACCAGGTCGAACTCATCTACGGGCTGAACCTCCCGCCGGAACTCCACCGTCCGGCCTGGGACGTCGCCCGCGCCGTCGGCGCCGATTTTCTCTTTACCACGCTCGGGTTCGACGAACCGACAGTACCGTGTGACACCGAGTCGCTGGCCGGTGGCGAGACGCTGTACGTCCCACGTGAACGAAGTTGAAGCGCTGGACGCGAGGGGATTGCCGTAACCGGGGATTGTCGTAACCGTAATCAGAGATAAAAGCGCGGTAGGCGAGGGGTAGAGGACCTAGAGAGCGTGCAGACCCTAGAGAGCGTGCGGAGCGGAGAGGATAGAGAGCGCTCGGACCGGCGTCGCACTCACTCCACGTCGATGTGGTGTGCGTCCTCGTCCCCGACGTGCCGCTTGGGGAGCGTCACGGTGAGGACGCCGTTGTTGTACGTCGCCGACGCGTCTTCGGCGCGGACGGCCGCGGGCAGGCGGATCGAGCGCTGCACCGAGTCAGAGCGCCGTTCGCGCTGGACGTAGTGCTCATCGTCCGTCGCGGTCGATTCTTCGCGAGTGGCTTCGATTGTCAACAGCTCGTCGGTCACCGAGAGGTCGAGGTGCTCTCTCTCGAACCCTGGAAGGTCGATAATGGCGACGAACGACTCCGACTCCTCGCGGAGATCGGCGGCCATCTCGCGCCCGAATCGCCGGGTCTCGTCGAACTGGCGGCTCATCTCTTCGAGCTGTCGGGACATTCGGGCGAAGACGTCGTCGAACTCGAAATCGTCGAAACTGGGGGAACGCTTCATCATTAGGTATTCACCGTCCTACAGATTGGCGGGAGAGATAATAAAGCAGACAGGACGTGTGAGCGCAGATCGCACGGCAGAAACGCCATTGATCTCTTTATCGGTACTTCAATACAAAACGTGTCGCTTGTCGTACGATCCGAGCCGCTTGACCCAGCCGTTTTCGGCGATCGCCTCGACGTCTTCGAGCGCCGCCTGTGCGCGGTCCTCGTAGAGGCCGGCCTCGAAGTCGATGTGGAAGAGGTAATCGCCGAGTCGGTTGCCGCTCGGGCGGGACTCGATCCGCGAGAGGTTGATGTCGCGGTCGGCGAAGGCTTCGAGGAGTTCGAGGAGCAGTCCGGGGTAGTTCGCGTTGGGGTAGACGACGATCGTGGACTTGCCACCGCCGTCTGCGCGCTCGGAGGCGGGAGCGATCACGAAGAAGCGAGTCGCGTTCGAGGAGCGGTCCTGGATGTCCTCGGCGATGACAGCGAGGTCGTCACCGGCGTTGTCGGGGTGGCCGATGCCGGCAACGGCGGGGTCTTCGCGGGCGTACTCGACGCCGCGAGCGGTGCTCGTGACGGGTTCTAACTCGACGTCGGGGTACTCGCGTTCGAGGAAGGAACGGCACTGCGCAAGCGCCTGTGAGTGGGAGGCGACGGTGTCGAAGTTCGGCGACTGCGCGAGGAGCGCGTGGCGGATCGGCGTGACGATCTCCTGGGTGACGGCGATGTCGGCGTCGGCGATAGCGTCGAGCGTCTCGGTGACGCTCCCCTCGATGCTGTTTTCGATGGGGACGACGCCGCGCTCGTACTCGCCAGCGTCGACCGCGGCCACGATGGCCGAGACCGACTCGCGGAACACGACGTCGTCGTCGACGGCGCGAGCGGCGCGGTGCGAGTACGTTCCTTCGGGGCCCAGCGTGACTACCTGCATAGCGCCGTCTACTGCGGGGGGTCCTAAAAGCCCGTCGGGGAATCTGTGACGAGACAGAAGCGAAGACGACGTCGACGGAGTACGGCGGTCGTCAGGATGGGTCAGCGACGGTTACTGCTCGGCGCAGTACTCGACGAAGTTCCGGAGGATCTGCAGGCCGGTCTCGCCGGACTTCTCGGGGTGGAACTGCGTGCCGAAGACGTTGCCCGCCTCGTTCGCGATCACGGCGGGGAACGTCACGCCGTAGTCGGTAGTCGCGACGACGGCGTCGGGGTCGTCCGGCTCGGCGTAATAGGAGTGTACGAAGTACGCGTACTCCCCGTCGACGCCCTCGACGAGCGGGTGATCGCGCTCTACGTGCAGTTCGTTCCAGCCCATATGGGGCACTTTCTGGTCCTGCTCGAACCGGACGTTCGTTCCGGGGACGAAATCGAGTCCCTCGACCTGGCCCTGACCGGCGTGGTCGGCCTCCTCGCTGGTCGTGAGGAGCATCTGCATCCCGAGACAGATGCCGAAGATCGGCTGGCCGCGCTCGGCGGCTGCGGCGAGTGGCTCGCGGAACGGGCCGGCGTTCTCCATCCCTTCGCTGAACGCGCCGACGCCCGGGAGGACGATGCCGTCGGCCGCCTCGAAGTCTGCCGGGTCGTCGGTTATCGACACCGACGCGCCGGCGCGTTCGAGCCCCCGCTGTGCACTCCGAAGGTTGCCGAGTCCGTAATCGACGAGGACGACTTCCGCTACCGTCTGAGCGCTCATACAATCGCTTCGCGGGGCCGGGTCAAATCGTTTCCGACACCCCGGCGTCTCGGGTCGGCGCCGACGCGACGTCGTCCCGGCCGACGCAGACAGCATCCAGGCCGAGTCAGGCGGTTTTGGGGTTACTATCGTGCACTATATATAATTGAATCAGAATCTTTATCCGCCTCATCTCGGTGTATACGCGTGTTCGTATGTCGAAGCGACGAGATTTCATCAAGTCCGCGGGGGCCGTCGGGGTCGCTGGCCTCATCGCCGGATGTAGCGGAAACACGGGTGGGAACGAGGAGACAGCCGCGGAGACAGACGGGACCGACTCGACCGCGACGCCGACGGGGACCGAGACGCCCGTCTCCTACGGCGACGGGCGCGCGACGTTCTATATGTCGCCGAGTGAGCCACAGCAGCTGATGGAGGCGCAGTACGCGCCGATCCAGGAGATGCTCCAGAGCGAACTCGCCGTCGACACCGCGACGCTCCAGTACGCCGCCGGCTACAGCGCCGTGCTCCAGAGCCTCGCCGGCGGAACCGGCGACATCGCCGAGACCGGGCCGTTCGCGGCCGCACTCGGTGTCGCCAACGATCGCTGCGACATCATCCTCCAACGCTACGGCTACGGCTCGTGGACCTATGCGTCCGTCATCGTAACGCAGGAGGATTCCGACATCCAGTCCCTGAGCGACCTCGAAGGCGAGCGCGTCGCCTTCGCCGACCGGCTGTCGGCGTCGGGCGCGCTGTACCCGCTGTATATGCTCAAACAAGCGGGCCTCGACATCGGCGACCTCCCGACCGACACGGGCAGCGCCGACTTCACGCCGCAGTTCTCCAGCCACGCGGAGGCGTTCGCCGCACTGGAGCGCGGCCAGGTCGCCGCGGCCGGCGTCGGGCAGTTCATCACGCTCGACGACAGCCGTGAACTGAAGGACGGCTTCCGCTACGTGGAGATGACAGAAGACATCCCGCGGGCGCCGATCGTCGTCAGTCCGGAACTCTCCGACGAGGAGCAGACGGCCGTCAAAGACGCCTTCGTCAACGCGTCGGACTCGCTGTATCTCGGCGAAGACGGCGAAGAGGGAACCGACGACGACCTCTGGTTCAGCGACGTCCGCGAGGCCGACAACGAGACCTACCAGCCGGTGGTCGACGTCGCCAACGAACTCGGTATCAGCGCGGAACTCCTCGACTCCTAAGATCGAGCGACACAGCTCGCACCGCCCGCATTATTTATTTCGACCAGAAGATACCCAGATATGCCACACGTCTCGCTACAGAACGTCACGAAAACGTACGGCGAGGACACGGTCGCCCTCGACGACGTCTCCATCGAAATCGACTCCGGGGAGTTCGTCGTCGTACTCGGCCCCTCCGGCGCGGGGAAGTCGACGCTCCTGCGCATCCTCAACGGTCTCACAGAGCCCACAGCGGGAACCGTAGAGATCGGCGACAGTCCCGTTTCCGACTCCGGAAGCGAGGTCGGGATGGTGTTTCAGATGCACTATCTCATCGAGTCGATGTCGGCGTACCGCAACGCGCTCACCGGCGCGCTCGGCCGGACCGACGACCTCCGGAGCATCCTCACGCTCAACGATCGCGACGACAAGCGCGAAGCCCTCGGCGCGCTCGAAACCGTCGGGCTCCTGCAGGAGGCAGAACAGCGCGCCGGGTCGATGTCCGGCGGCCAGAAACAGCGCGTCGGCATCGCCCGCGCGCTCGTCCAGAACCCGTCGCTGTTGCTGGCCGACGAGCCCGTATCGAGTCTCGACCCGAAGGCCGCCCGCGACGTGATGGGCTATATGAAACAGGCCGCCAGCGAGCGCGACCTCACCACGCTCGCGAGCCTCCACCAGGTGAACATCGCCCGCGAGTTCGGCGACCGGTTCATCGGGATCCGCGACGGCTCAGTGGTGTTCGACGGCGACCGCGAAGAGCTGTCGATGGAGGTCGTCGACGACCTCTACTACGGGGCCGAAACCGAGGGCACGTTCGTCGACAGAGTCGATAACGGGGCGGGCGGAACGGACGGAACTGGATCGACAGGCGCCGACAGTAACGCGGACGCTGACGTAGAAGCCGGAGGTGTCGAGACGTGAGTAGCGACTCGATCGACCAGATTCTCACTCGGATCGAGCGGCGGATCGCGGTCCGGCGTGGACTCGGGGTCGTCGGCGTCGCGGTCGCGGCGCTCGTCGTCTACTTCGGGACCGGATTCCTCGGGACGCGCCCGGTGCCGGAGATCGTTCGCTTCGCGCAGTTCGACTTCTTCTTCGCGGAGTTCCTCAAGTACGCCCAGCCAACCTTCGTCGATCTGACGTTCTACACCCAGGAGAACGAGATCGGGGGGCTCGGGGCGATTCTCGCGACGCTCGCGCGGCCGATGACGGTCGTCGACACTGTCGGGTCGCTCCGCAGCAGCCTCATCGTCTCGGCGGTCGTGATGACGCTCGCGATCGGCATCGTCGGGACGATTCTGGGATTCCCGTTCGCGCTGTTTTTCGGCGTGTTCGGCTCCGAGCGCGTCACGCCGTTCCCCTTCAACTTCCTCTTCCGCGGCGTGATGTCGACGATCCGGGCGATCCCGGCGCTCGTGTGGGTGTTCATCTACGCCGCACTCGTGCCGCTCTCGCCGCTGACGGCGATGCTCGCGGTCGCGACCGACACCGTCGGCAACCTCGGCCGGCTGTTCACGGACGAACTCGAAGAGATCGAAGAGGGGCCGATCGAGGCCGTCTCCTCGACCGGCGCCTCACGCCTCCAGGTGATCAACTTCGGGATGCTCTCGCAGGTGTCGACGTCGTTCGTCGCGTGGACGCTCTACATCCTGGAGATCAACACGCGGATCGCCATCTCGCTCGGCGTCGTCGGCGCCGGCGGGCTCGGGCAGTACATCCAACAGAATCTGAATCTGTTCAACTCCTACCGCGCCGGGGCGGGGCTGGTGACGCTGCTCGCCCTCGTGCTCTCGATCGAGCTGCTCTCCTCGCGACTTCGCGCCCGACTGCGTCCCTCCGAACACGACTCCAAGAGCTTCCTGGATTCGCTGCGGGACCTCACCGACAGCGGCAAGTGGCTCGGCACGTCGACGGACCGCTAGAACGACGCCGCTGAATCGACGCTCGGCGTCTCTTTTCGGCTATCAGAAGTCGCCGAGACTCGACTGGCCGCTGCCGTCGGTCGCGACGCCCGCGAGGTCGGCGGCGTGCGCGATTGTCTCGAAGAACGTCTCGCGCTGACTCCCGTCGTAGAGCGTCGCCGCCGGGTGCACCGAGACGACCGCGCGGTACGACCGTTCGCCGAGTCTGACGTCGACGACGTCGCCCGCTTCTTTCGTCACCGCGACCGAGCGCTCCAGCAGGTGCTCGGAGGGCACTTTCCCGAGTGTCACGACGAGTTCGGGCTCAACGAGCGCGAGTTCGCGCTGGAGATATCCCCGGCAGTTCGCGAGTTCGGGACTCGTCGGATTCCGGTTCTCCGGCGGGCGACAGCGAACGCAGTTCGTGATTCGGACGTCCGTGCGAGCAAGTCCGGCATCGCGAAGCGCCTCGTCGAGCACGCTTCCAGACCGTCCGACGAAGGGTTCGCCCTGTTCGTCCTCGTTCGCGCCCGGTGCCTCGCCGAGAAACACCAGGTCGGCGTCCTCTGGACCGGTGCCGTTGACGATCTGGGACCGCGACTCGACGAGTTCGGGACAGCGTTCACAGGAGGTGACGGCGAGCCCCTCCATCGTTCCGTCGTCCGCGCTGGTCATACTGGAGAGGCGTGCGGCCGCGACTTACTCGTGACGGTCCGAGTCGTCAGCGAAGGTTTCCTCGTCGCGCCACGCCCGCGCACCGCGCGCTGCGAGGCGAGCGACCCGGAGCGGTTCGGGCCGGCCACCGGCGGGCGTGTACGCGCGGACGACGCGAGCGGCCTCGTCATCGTCGACGCCGACGCTCCGCACGAAGACCGTCTCGTCGTTCACCCGCAGTCGCTGCCGAGGAGGCAATCGGTCGTAGATCGCTAGCCGCGAATCGAGCGCCTCGCCGTCGAACTGCGCTCTGAGTGCCGGTTCGAGTCCCGGGCAGTCCTCGTAGGAGACCGACAGCACCGGCCGGTCGGCGGTCGCGGCAATCCGATGGAGGTCGAGGAGGTTGAACCACGCGGGCGCGACGCCCGACACCAGCAGGTACTGTACGTCCGGCCGGTTCAGTCGGTCGAGAAGTGCACAGACGGCGTCGGTAGCGTCGAGGCCGCCGACGGTCGCCGTCGCGAACGCGAAACCGTCGGCAGCGCGGTCAGCGCGCACGACTGCGCCGCAAAACGTACAGCGGCCGCTGGCCTCGTCGGTCGACTCCGCGATGCCGAGTGCGCGCGTGCCGGGTTTCACCACCCGGGCAACACCACCGCGGCGGTTTCGTACTCGGCGGGCCTCCGATCGAAGGCCCGCACAGCGGCCGGTTGCAGAGCGATGCGTCTGTCAGAACAGCAGTTCGGTGTCGCGTCGAGAGATCGATGCGTGTCCGGATCACCCCCCATCGTCGCACCGGTGGTCGGTCGTCGCTCCCGCGGCCGGTACGCGGGAATCACCGCGCCCCTACTCCTCTTTGATGTCTTTGAGTCGATCCAGGAGTTCGTCGTTCGACGCCCCAATCTCGAACTCGACGTCGCCCCCGTGGTCGGCCTGGGAGGTCGCGACCCCGTCGTCGTCGTCGAGATCGGTGTCGAAGTCCTGATTTTCCTGTTCGGACTCGTCGTAGCTCCCAAATCCCATACACGAAGATGTACGAAACAGAACGACAAAAAACACACGCAGGTCCTGGGTCGCCGTTTTCAGTCGAGTAGTGGGCTCGAAGGCGACGAGCACGAGTCCCGAGACGGCGACGTAGCAGGGAGCGGCCCGGAGGTTTTTCGTCGCCGCCGCAGAACCCTCGCGTATGGAGATTCACACGGTCACCGAGAACGCGACGGAGTTCACGTGTAACGCCTATCTGCTGGACTGCGAGCGCCCCGTGCTCGTCGACGCCGGAACGATGCCGGGCGTCGAAGACGTCATCGCGGAGTACGTCGACAGCCTCGACGCGGTCTATCTCACCCACCAGCACGGTGATCACGTCGCCGAACTCGACGCGGTGCTCGACCGCTTCGACGCCGATCTGTACGCCTACGGCGACCACCCGCGACGGACGGGCGGGCTGGCCGACGGCGAGGCACGGGAACTCTGTGGGGAGTCCTACGAGGTCGTCCACACGCCCGGCCACGCCGACGACCACGTCTCGCTCGTCGGGGAGACACGCATCTTCAGCGGCGACGTCGTCGTCTACAACGACGGCGCGTTCGACGACGGGAGCTTCGGCCGGACGGATATGCGAGGGCAGTCGCGCGAGCGCCTCATCGAGAGCCTCGAAACGCTGCTCGATCGGATGCCGGAGACAGTCGAGGAACTGTACGCCGGCCACGGCGACGTGTATCGCGCCGATCCGGACGGCGAAGATTCTGTGCGCGACGTGATAGCGCGGGCGCTCGAACGAGCGGAGCGCCGAGAACCGAAGTATCCCGACGAGTAACTACGCGGCGCGGCGTTCCTTCGACTTGGGTCGAAGGTTCTTGTAGCCGCACTTGCGGCACTGCTCGGCTCGCTTCGGGTTGCGTGCGTTACAGCGCATACAGATCTGCTTTTCCAGTTCCCGTTTCACTGCGGCCTCGTTCTTTGGCATAAGGCAGGCTACCGGGCGGGGAAGTATAATGCTTGCGAGACACGCGACGGGAGCCTTCGGCTACTCCGGTGAAAAACGGGTGCGAGAAGCGCGGATCAGCGACAGCAGGCCGATTAGCCTGGCGGTTGGAACTGAAACTGCGTTACGCGCCGGCGGGCCGAGCAGCCTGCTGCAGCGCGGCTTCGATGTCTTCGCGCTGTGTGAAGCCGACGAACCGGTCGACGATGTCGCCGTCTTGCTCGACGACGACCGTCGGCAGCGAACGGACCTGGTACTGATTGGCGAGGTCCTGCTCCTCGTCGACGTCGATCTTCTGGAAGTCGACGTCACCATATTCGGCTTCGAGGTCCTCTAAAATCGGATCCTGCTTCTTGCACGGGCCGCACCAATCGGCGTAAAAATCGAGTACTCGGACGGTCATCGTGTGCGTAGCGAAGTTGCGCGGGGCCTCGCATAAGCGTTTCCACCGCCCCGTCGTTACCATCATATGCAACCGCCAGTGGCGGTCTCGATACGGCCACGACGCGTCGGGACCGCTCGCGGATCCGAAACGTTTAGGCGAGGGACCGCCGACCTACGGGTATGAGCAGCGGCCAGAACAGCGGCGGCCTGATGTCGAGTGCGGGGCTCGTTCGATACTTCGACGCCGAGGACCGCAACGCCATCCGCATCGATCCGAAGACCGTCTTCGCGTTTGGACTCCTCTTCGGCGTCGGCGTTCTCGTACTGAACGCCGTCGCGATCTAATCGCTGACGCGAGGCACGACCACCGGACGGCCCGGGGCGGCGCCGTACAGCGACTCCACGCACTGACCCTACGCGACGACGAACAACGGACGCTTTTTGTCGATTCGACTCCGACGCACAGCTATGTTACGAGCGGGTGTCGTCGCCGTCCAGGGCGACGTCTCTGAACACGCGGCGGCCATCCGGCGCGCCGGCGCGGCCCACGATGAGGAAGTCGACGTGATCGAGATCAGGCAGTCCGGTCACGTGGCCGACTGCGACGTCTTACTGCTGCCCGGCGGGGAGTCGACGGCCATCTCGCGACTGCTCGCGAGCGAGGGCATCGACGAGGAGATCCGCGAGCACGTCGCGGCCGGCAAGCCCGTTCTGGCGACGTGTGCGGGCCTCATCGTCGCCTCCAGCGGAGCCAACGACGAGCGCGTCGACACGCTCGACCTGCTCGACGTGACGGTCGACCGCAACGCGTTCGGTCGGCAGGTCGACAGTTTCGAGGCGCCGCTCGACGTCGCCGGGTTCGACGAGCCGTTCCCCGCCGTGTTCATCCGCGCGCCGGCTATCGACGAGGTCGGCGAGGGCGTCGAGGTGCTCGCCGAGTGGGAGGGCCGGCCGGTCGCCGTCCGCGACGGCCCGGTCGTCGGCACCGCGTTCCACCCCGAACTGACCAACGACAGCCGGATTCACGACCTCGCGTTCTTCGAGGAACTCGCCGTCGAGGCGTGAGGCCACGGCGAGAAGCCGCAGCCGCGACGTGACGGGAACGCCGACGACGTGCTCCCGAGACTTTTCTACGATGGGGCGGAACCTCCGCGTGTGAGCGAGAATCGGACGGAAGTGATGGCGCTGACGCGACGGCTCGTTTCCATCCCGAGCTACGAGGACGAGACCGCCGCAGGTGACGCCATCGAGAAGTGGCTGCGAACCGAGACCGACGCGGACGTGACGCGAGACCGACACGGCAACGTCGTCGCCCGCCGGGGCACGGGCGCGACGTCGCTGGCGCTGGTCGGCCACCACGACGTCGTCGAACCCGACGCCTCGCAGGTCGCGAGCGGCGGGACCACAGAGAAAGGCGACACGAAGTACGCCGTCGACGAACGGGACGGGCGGCTGTACGGCCGCGGCACGGCCGATATGAAGGGGTCGCTGGCGGCCGCGATGCTCGCGTTCCGCGACGCCGACCCCGCCGGCGAGCTCGTCTTCGCCTCGTTCGTCGGGGAGGAACAGGGCGGCGTGGGCGCGCGTGCTGCCATCGAAGACGGCTTCGCGCCCGACTACGCCGTCGTCGGCGAGGGATCGACGAACTACGCGGGCGAAGACCAGACGGATATCGTCGTCGCCCATCGCGGGCGGCGCGGATCGACGATCACCGCACGCGGGACCGCCGCGCACGCGAGTGAGCCCGAGACTGGCGAGAACGCGGTCTACCGCGCCTGTGAGGCCGTCGATACCGTCCGCGACCTCGACGCGCCCGACGCGACGGTCCTCGGCCGAACGCTCACGGGGAGCGTCGTCGTCACCGAGATCGACGGCGGCTCGGCGTGGAACGTCGTCCCCGATACCTGCACGGTGACAGTCGACGAGCGCACCGTCCCGAGCGGGCGGGCGCACCTGGAGCGAGTCGAGGAGATCGACGGCGTCGAGTGGGCCATCGATCAGGACCTCCCGCCGATGGCGTGCGACGAGGCCGCGTTTGCCGACGCCGCGCTCGCCGCGGCCGACGCCGCGCAGACAGCGACGCCCGAAGGCGTGACCAAACCGCACGCGACCGACGCGGGGTGGCTCGCGGCCGCGGGGACGACCTGTGTCGTCGCCGGCGCGTCAGAACCCGGTGAAGCGCACACGGCGAACGAGAGCGTCTCGATCGAGGCGCTGGCGCGGTGTCGGCGGCTGTATCGGAACCTCGCCGAGCGGTGGCCGAGCAGGTGAGATAAAAGAGAGGCGTCGGCTTGATACGCGCTCGCGTCCACAGTCACGACGATGGCGACAGACGCACCCGAGGCGGCTTCGGAGTCGGAGCGAGACGACGAGAGCGCACCGGACGCCTACGAGACGCTGCTCGAGGAGTACCGACGCGTGGCGAACGTCCGCAACGCGAGCGGCATCCTCTCGTGGGACCAGCAGGTGATGATGCCCGACGCGGGGACGCCGGCGCGGTCACAGCAACTCTCGACGCTGTCGTCGCTGTCGCACGACCTCCTCACAGACGACGCCGTCGGCGACGCGCTCGACGAACTCGAAGCGACGGAACTGAGCGGCGAACAGGCGGCCGTCGTCCGCGAGATCCGTCGCGAGTACGACCGCGCAGTCGCCGTTCCGTCCGAACTGGTCGAAGAAATTTCGACGACTGCGTCGGAGGCGCTGCCAGCGTGGAAAGAAGCGAAAGCCGAAGACGACTTCGAGGCGTTCGCACCGTACCTGCGGAAGCACGTCGAACTCAAACGCGAGTACGCAGAGCACATCGATCCGGACCGCGACGCCTACGAGGTGCTCTTCGAGGACTTCGAGCCGTGTCTCTCCTTAGAGCGCGCGGAGTCGGTCCTGGAGACCCTCCGCGAGACGCTCGTGCCGATGATCGAGGAGATCCGGGAGTCCGAGACCGAACTGGCGACGGACGCGTTCACGTCGCTCGGCGAGTATTCCACCGACGGACAGGAGGAACTCTGTCGGGACGTGCTCTCGACGCTCGGCTATCCCTGGGAGCGGGGCCGCCTCGACACCGCGCCGCACCCGTTCTCCACGGGCACGACTTTCGACGCGCGGGTGACGACCCGCTTCGACGAGACCGACCCGCTCGGCTCGCTCACCTCGACGATCCACGAGTTCGGGCACGCGACCTACACGCTCGGCCTGCCCGACGAGCACTACGCGAGTCCGCTCGGCGAGGATCGTGACCTCTCGGTCCACGAGTCCCAGTCGCGGCTCTGGGAGAACCACGTCGGGCGCTCGCAGGCGTTCTGGGAGGGCTTCCTGCCGACGTTCGCCGAGCACTTCCCGAAGGCCTCGGAGGTGACGCCCCGAGAGGCCTACGAGGCCGCAAACCAGGTCTACGAGGACAACCTCATCCGCGTCGAGGCGGACGAACTCACTTACCATCTGCACATCATCATCCGCTTCGAGATCGAGCGCGCGCTGATCGCCGGCGACATCGACGTCGACGAGGTGCCGGAAGTCTGGAACGACAAGTACGAGGAGTACCTCGGCGTCCGTCCCGACACCGACAGCGAGGGCTGCCTCCAGGACATTCACTGGAGCCACGGCAACTTCGGGTACTTCCCGACGTACTCGCTGGGGTCGGCGATGGCCGCCCAACTGTACGCGGCCGCCGAGGACGACATCGACGGTCTGGAGGGGCAGATCACGGCCCGCGACTTCGACGCGCTGCACGAGTGGCTGACCGAGAACGTCCACCGGCACGGCGCGCGCTACGAGACGAACGACCTCGTCGAGCGGGCGACGGGATCGGCGTTCACTGCGGAGGCGTTCGTCGACTACGTCACCGAGAAGTACGGCGCGCTCTACGACCTCGACTCTGTCTGAGGGGCGGGCCGGCGGTCGATCGCCACCCGACGGACGCTGTTCTCGACCGCTGATCGACCGTATCGCGACCGATCCTCACGAGTCTATACTCGGCAGTAGGACTAAGTATTGGTACGACATACCATATCGTGTATGGCCTCAGCACCGACTTCCGACGACGCGCTGTTCGACCAGTTCCTCGACGACCGCGGTCACGAGACCGAGACAGTAGACTGGGAGACGTCGTATAACAAGAAACAGTGTCCGGAGTGTGGTGCACTTCACGACGCCAACGCGACCGACTGCGCCGTCTGCGGGTGGGATCCGCGCACGTAGGACGACCCGCACGGAGGCTCGAAGCGGCGTCTCGAACTTCAATTCTCGAAACAGGTACTTTATCACGCGCAAGCGCGTGAACGCCTTCAATGAGCGACTCCGACGCGACGGTCACCCGATTGTTCGGTGGCCCCGGAAGCGGGAAGACGACGGCCCTGCTCGATCGGGTCGACGAGCTACTGGATCAAGACGACGTCACGATCCGGGACATCCTCGTCGTCTCCTACACGCGGGCGGCCGCCGCAGAGGTTCGCGAGCGCCTCGCAGAGCGGCTCGACATCTCCCCACGGGCCCTGAAGGGCAACGTCGCGACGATGCACGCGAAAGCGTACGAGCTGCTAGATCTCTCCCGGAACGACGTCGTCGGCGAGAGCGACAAAAAGGAGTTCTGTGAGGAGTACGGCGTCGAATTCGAAGACGAGTACGGCGGCGCCGGCCGACGGACCGCCCGCTCGACTACGATCGGCAACAAGATTATCGCGACGAGTCAGTGGCTCCAACGCACCCGCCGGGACGTCTCGGACTGGTACGACGTCCCCTTCCAGTGGAACGTCGAGGAAGTCCGGCTGCCGCCCGAGGTCGACCCGAACGCCCAGGAGGGCAACAAGTACACCCCGACGTGGCCCTCCGACGACGACCGGATCGACGTCCCCGAAGTGATCCGCGCGTGGCGGAGCTACAAGGGCGAACACGGTCTCGTCGGCTTCGCGGATATGCTCGAACGCGTGAAGCAGCGCTCGCTCGTGCCCCACGTCGACTACCTCGTCATCGACGAGTTCCAGGACATCACGACGCTGCAGTACGACGTCTATCAGGAGTGGAAGCCCCATATGGAGCGCGTCCTCATCGCCGGCGACGACGACCAGGTCGTCTACGCCTGGCAGGGCGCGGACCCGAATCTCCTGCTCGACGCCGAGCGCGACGAGGACGAGGTCCTGCCGAACTCCTATCGGCTTCCCTCACAGGTTCTCAACGTCGTCAATCAGGAGATCCGCCACATCGACAAACGCCAGGAGAAGGACCTCCGGCCGCGCAAGGAGGGCGGCGTCGTCGAGGGGATCGAATCCCCCTCGATGCTGGATCTCGCGCGGAACGTCCGCTACACGATCGAGCAGGGCGACGACGACGAGACGGTGATGGTGTTGTTCCGCGCCCGCTATCAGCTGTTCCAGTTCATCGACGAGTTCCTGCCGCTCGGGATGCCCTTCTCGGCGCTCACCGACCAGCGGATGTGGACCGATCGACTGACGCAGTACGTGCGCGGGATCGAGCAGCTCGAACGCGAGGAGCCGCTCGACGGACTGCAGGCGCGGCGACTCGCGGATATGCTGCAGGACTCGGCGTTCGGAAGCAACGACCGTGACGACCTCTTCGACCGCATCGACGAGCTACAGGAGGACGCCGGTGTAGACGACCTGACAGATCTCTCTGTCGACCCCGACGTGATCACCGAGTTCGCGCCGTTCGCCCCCGACGGCGCCTCCGCGGGCGACATGCTCCGGAAGGTCACCTCCTTCCAGCGCAACTCCGTCGAGGCGTACTTCGCGGGCGAGTACCTGGGGATGGACCCCGACCGCGTCCGCATCGGCACGATTCACTCCGCGAAGGGCCGCGAAGCCGATCACGTCTTCGTCGCGACCGACCTCACAGAGAAGGTCGTCGAGCAGATGGCCGCCTCGGTCGAGGACGACGAAGTCGACGCCGTCGACGAGTTCACGGCCAGCACCGACCCCGTCCCGATCCTCACCGACAACGAGCGCCGGGTGTTCTACGTCGGGATGTCCCGTGCGCGCGAGCGTCTCATCATCCTCGAAAACCTCGTCAGCGGCGCGCCGACGCTTCCGGTGAGCGTGCTGCTGCACAACGAGATCCGCGACGAGTCGGTCGAGGAGCTGCTGGCCGACGCCCAAGAAGGCGAAGTCCCGGCACCCGAGCCGGACGCCTGACCGAGCGTGTCCCGCGAGGGCTTCGAGTCGGGGTCGGTTCCGACCGATTGGTCGTTCCTCGACGACGCGCTCGAAGCGGCCGACGCGCTCGGCTTCGTCGCCGTCGGTGGCCGGCGTGACGACGATCTCCGATATCTAACGGGCTTCGACGGGCCGGGGCGCGAGTACGCGTTCGTCCGGACAGCGGGCGCAACGCACGAGAGCGTGCTCTGTGCACCCCCCGGATTCGAGACGAAAGCGACCCGGCAGTTCGACGGCCGCGTCGCGACCGAGCGCGGCGGCGACCCCGCAGGCGAGCGCGCCGCCGCGGTACTCGACCACTCGGAAGCAGGAGCCGGAGACGACGCCGAATCGCCGCTCGTTCTCGTCCCACCGACGGTCCCGCACGACGCCGCCGTCTATCTGGAACGCGCTGGCTACGAGTTACAGTCGACGACGGCGGTCGCAGACGCCCGACGGATCAAGACCGACAGCGAGATCGACGCGATCCGGGGCGTCCAAGCGGCGGCAGTCGCGGCGGTGCGCCACGCCGAGGGGATGCTCGCAGCGGCGGACGCGGTGGCAGGCACAGATGCGGACGGCGACGGCGGGCGCGACCTTCGCTGGCAAGACGCACCGCTCACGGCCGATCGGCTGACGCGAGAAGTCAATGCTGAACTGGCCCGGGGCGGCGTCAGCGACGCCGGAAACACCGTCGTCGCCGTCGGGCCATACCGACCGAACGGCGACGCAGAGAATCGCGAGTGCCCGATCCGAACGAACGAACCGGTCCGGATAGAGGTCGCGCCCCGCGGGCCGCACGGCTATCACGGCGCGCTCGCGCGGACGGTCGTCGTCGACAGCGACGGCGGTTGGGATCGCCGCGCGTACGTGGCCGTCGAGTCGGCACTCGACGCCGGGCTGTCCGAGATCGAAGCCGGTGCCGACGCCGGGGACGTCGCCCGCGAGGCCGACGCGGAACTGGCGGCGTTCGGCTTCGACCCGACGACCGGGGTCGAACTCCCGGAGGGACCCCTCAGCGTCGGATACGGAGTCGGGCTCTCGCGGCGCGAGTCGCCGTCGCTCCGCGGCGGCACAGCACTCGACGCGGGGATGGTGATTGCTGTCGCGCCCGGGGTGGTCGACTGCGAGCAGGGCTGCATCCGGCTGAGCGCGCTGGTCGTCGTGACCGAATCGGGGTACGAACGCCTCGGCGACGACTCGCACTCGTTTTCGCCGCGGGCGTAATCGGTCCAGAGATCAGGGAGTGTCCTCGTCGTCGTCCGGCGTCTTCACGACCGCGCCGAGGACGCGTTCGCCGATTTTCATCGGGATATCCCCGGGTGTCGTAAGGTACTGCGGGAGGACGACCATCGCGGCCGCGATGGCTACCGCGCCGGCACCGAGGGCGATGTCGCCCTCCGTCAGTCGAGTGAGCCCGAAGATTCCGACCGGTGCGGCGAAGATCATCGTCGCCGCCAGTTGCAGCGTCCCGAGGATACCGAGTCGCATCGTGCGACAGATCGACCGCGTTCGGGTAAAAGGCTCGCGGTCAGTAGAAAGACTGCGGGATCAACGCGGGCGAACGACGGCTCAGCGGTGCAGCGGCTCGGGGGCCGGCGGCATCGAGCGCTTGTGGGCGCTGCCCTCGTAGAGGTCGACGACCCGCTCAATCTGCGCTTCGGTGACGTCCAGTTCGCGGACGGTCGCCGCCACCGAGAGCGGGCCGTCGACGTGGAGCGCGAGGATCGCATCGAGCGTGTCGTAGTCCAGCCCCATCTCTTCCTCGTCGGTCTGGCCGGACCACATCCCGGCGGAGGGCGTCTTCATCACCAGTTCCTCCGGCGCGCCCAGGAAGTCCGCGAGCTGGCGCACCTGCTGTTTGTAGAGGTTGCCGATCGGGTTGCAGTCGACCGCCTGATCGCCGTACTTGGTGAAGTAGCCAGTCAGCGCCTCCGAACGGTTGCCGGTCCCGAGGACGACCTTGCTCTCGTGGTTGGCGACGAAGTAGTTCAACACGCCGCGAACGCGGACGTAGACGTTGCCGGCGGCCATCCGGTCGTCAGCGGCCTCGGGGAAGGTGTCGAAGAACGCCTCGGCGATCGGTTGGATCTCGACGACGTCGTAGGGGAGCTCGAGTTCCTGTGCGAGCCACTCGGCGTCGCCCATATTGTCTTCGGTGTTCACCACGCTCGGCATCACGAGGCCGTGGACGTTCTCGGCGCCCAGCGCTTCGACGGCCAGATACGCCACGGTCGTGCTGTCGATGCCGCCCGAGAGGCCGAGGACCGCACCCTCGGCGCCGGCCCCGTCGACGACGTCGCGGATGAACGATTGGAGGTGGTCGGCCGTCCGTTTCAGTTCGGGTTCCGAGAGCCGAAGATCGAGCGGTGCGTCCTCTGTGAGGACCGAATCGTCCGTAGTCATCAGAGAAAGATACCGACTGAGGACACTAATACTCACCCGTCGCGGGAGATAAGTGGCCGTCCGTTCAGTTCCCTGGGGATTTTCGCGGAGAATAGTCGTCGGTCTCTGCCCGAGAGTCAGATGTCGCGGCCGCCGTCGACTTCCAGCGCCGTACCGGTGATCATCTGGGCGTTTTCGCTTGCGAGGAAGACCGCGGCGTCGGCGACGTCGTCCGGTTCGGCGAGGCGGCCCAGCGGGATCGTCTCGGCCATCCCCTCGACGGAGAGGTCGTCGCCGGCGAACTGCGGAAGCATCCCGGTGTCGGTGGCGACCGGGCAGATGGCGTTCACCCGGATATCGTCGTCCGCCAGTTCGAAGGCGAGTTGCTTCGTGAGCGTGATCATTCCGCCCTTCGAGGCCGCGTACGCCGAGAGCCCCGTCCGCGGGCGGATGCCGGCCGTCGACGCGGTATTGAGAATGACGCCGCCGCCCTGTTCGCGCATCCGCGGAACGGCGTACTTCGCGCCGAGGAAGGCGCTCTTGAGGTTCACATCCTGAATCCGGTCCCAGGTGGCTTCCGTCACCTCCTCGACGGGCGTCGCCTCCTGTGGGATGCCCGCGTTGTTGTGGAGCACGTCGATCGACCCGAACTCCTCGACCGTCCGCGCGATGAATCCCGCGACGTCGTCGGCGTCGGAGACGTCCGCGGTGATCGCGACGGCCTCAGCAGGTGTTTCCGCTTCGATCGTCTCGGCCGTCGCTGTGGCCGCGTCGGCGTCGACATCGACAGCCGCGACGGCCGCGCCCTGTTCGGCGAATCGGTACGCGATGCGTTCGCCCATCCCCGAGCCGGCGCCGGTGACGGCGACCGCTCGACCCTGAAAGTCCATAGTTGCTGGCGAAGCCGTCGGGGTATGAACGTTTCCCCTGTGTCCGGTCCGGTCGTCGGCCCGTCTCCGTCTCGATCCAAACATTGACACGGGCCATCGACGACCAGGAGGTATGCGAGAGCCAGACGTTCGAGAGCGGTACCCGCACCTCGTAGACGGGGAGTGGACCGAGCCCGCGGCGGGCGAGTACATCGAGACCGCCGATCCAGCGACGAACGAGCCGATCGCGACGGTCGCCTCGGGGACAGCGGCCGACGTCGACGCCGCGGTGTCGGCTGCCCGAGCGGCGTTCCCCGAGTGGCGGGACACCGACCCCGTGACGCGCGGACAGCGCGTCCACCGAGTCGCAGAGTTGATCCGAGAGCACAAAGACGAACTCGCGGCGGTCGAATCGCTCGATCAGGGGAAGCCGCTCTCGCAGGCGAAGTCCGACTTCGAGGGTGCGGCGCGGTACTTCGAGTACTACGCCGGCGCGGCCGACAAACTGGAGGGGGAGTCGATCCCGGTCGGCACCGGGCAGGTCGACTACACCGTCCGAGAGCCCTACGGCGTCTCCGCGCAGATCGTGCCCTGGAACTTCCCGGGCAACCTCTTCGCGCGGGGCGTCGCACCGGCACTCGTCGCCGGCAACGCGACCGTCGTCAAGCCGGCCCCGACGACGCCGCTGTCGGCCTTCCACCTCGCAGAGCTCTGCTATGAGGCCGGAATACCCGAGGGCGCGGTAAACGTCGTTGCGGGCGGCGGCGACCCGGGCGAGGCCCTCACCGCCCACGAGGGCGTCGACACGATCACCTTCACCGGCAGCGTCCCTACTGGGCAGGCGGTGATGCGCTCGGCCGCGGAGAACGTCACGCCCGTCACCCTCGAACTCGGCGGCAAGAACCCCGCGATCGTCTACCCCGACGCCGACGTCGAGGAGGCGGTCGGCTGGATCGCGACGGCGATCTTCACGAACGCAGGGCAGGTCTGTTCGGCCGCCGATCGAGCGCTCGTCCACGAGGACGTGTACGACGAGTTCGTCGAGCAGATCACCGGCATTGCGGAGGCCTACGAACTCGGACCCGGACGCGACGACCCCGATATGGGGCCGCTCAACAGCGCGGCGCACCGGGATCGGGTGTGTGAGTACATCGAACAGGGCCGCGAGGAGGGCGCCACCGTCGCGGCTGGCGGCGGCGTGCCCGACCGCGAGGGCAACTTCGTCGAGCCGACGGTGTTCGTCGACGTCGACAACGAGATGGTCGTCGCCCAAGAGGAGATCTTCGGTCCAGTGTTGGTCGTCGTACCGTTCGGCGACGACGACGATCCGATCGAGATCGCCAACGACGTCGAGTACGGGCTCACCGCGGGGATCTTCACGAACGACGTCCGCCGCGCTCACCGCGACGCCCAGCGACTCCAGGCCGGCAACGTCTACGTCAACAAGTGGTTCGGCGACACGAATCAGACGCCCTTCGGCGGGTACAAGAAGTCCGGCATCGGTCGCGAGAAGGGGTTCGAAGCGCTCGACTCGTACCTCCAGACGAAGAACGTCGCCGTCAACCTCGAACGGGGACTCGGCGACGACCTACCCGGGGCCTGATAATGATTACTCTCGTCTCTTACCGCCGACCACCGCCACCGGGAGTGGCGCTCGGCGGTAAACAGTGAGAGTAATCTCTATCAGATCGGGGCGCGGATAGTTGTGGGTACGTATGTCACTCTACCAGCGGGGTGAAAACCGATACCATCCCATATACATTTATTACAAACACTCGTCGAGTGTGTCGCGTGAAGCAGAGACGCGAATTCTTAGTTGGGGCGGGGACAGCAGCGATTGCCGGTCTTGCGGGCTGTTCTGGTGGCTCGGGATCGGGAAGTACCACTGAATCCGGTGAAGGGACCACCGCCACGGGTGGAGACGAGACGACGACCAGCGGTGGCGACGGTGGAAGCGGCGGCGACGCGATCCCGATCGGCGTGCTACTGCCGTTCTCCGGCGAGTACGCGTGGGTCGGCGAGAACGTGCTGCCGGTGACGCGGATGATCGCTCAGGAGATCAACGAGCAGGGCGGCATCGGCGGCCGCGACGTGACGCTCGTGCAGGCCGACACCGAGGGGTCGCCGTCGGCGTCGCTCTCGGCGGCGAAGAAGCTGATCAACGTCGAGAACGTGGCCGGCATCATCGGTCCGACGTCGATCACGATGTCCGCCGTGTTCGACCTGTTCCAGGAGAATCAGGTGCCGATCGTGACGCCGACGGCGGGGACGACGTCGCTCGACGACCGCGGCGGCGAGTACGTCTTCCGGACGGTGCCATCGGACGCGCTCGGCGGGCGGGCGATCGCGAAAGCGCTCCGGAACCAGCAGTACAACACCGTCACCGACTACTCGAATATGGCGCTGATGGTCGGAAACAAGGAGGTCTTCCAGTCGTTCAAGAGCCCGATCCGGGAGTCCTTCGAGGAGTTCGGCGGAACGGTCACCGAGGCCGTCGACTTCAAGACCGGCAAGGCGTCCTACGAGAGCGAAGTGCAGACGGTGATGAACTCCGAACCGGAAGTCACGGTTCTCGTCGGCTCGAAAGACGACAGTATCAAAATTATGCGGGCGGCCTATCAGGCGGGCTACGAGGGTAACTGGTACGTCACACAGGACCAGACGACAGACGTCTTCCTCGAGGAAGCCCCCGAGCAGGTCACCGGCGGGATCCTCGGACTGCAGTCGGCGACGTATCAGGCCGCCGAGGAGGAGGGCCGGATCGAAGCCTTCCAGCAGCGCGTCACCGACTTCAGCGGCTCGAAACCGAAACTGTTCGCGCGGAACGCCTACGACGCGATGAACACGCTCGGCCTCGCGATGAAGACCACCGCGACGGCCGGCGACGAGATCACGCCCCCGAACGTCGCGGGGAACGTTCGGACAGTCGCGAACCCACCGGAGACCGTCGTCACGAACTACACCGACGGCGCGTCGGCGATCGACGACGGGTCGGACCTCGATTACCGCGGCCTCGTCGGTCCGATCGACTTCGATGAGGACGGCGACGTCGGGTCGCCGTTCGCGATTATGCGAGTCGAAGAGGGTAGCTGGACGCAAGCGGCGACGATTCCGCCGAGCGAACTGTAGCGTTCGTTCCACGCTATGGTCGCCTTCGTTACGCAGTTCATTCAGACGCTTATCTACGGCCTGATCGAGGGCAGTGTCATCTCCGTCGGTGCGGTCGGACTGACGCTCTCGTACGGCGTGACCCGCTTCATCAACTTCGCGTACGGCGAGTTCCTCACCTACGGGGCGTATCTCGCGTTGTTCCTGTCGGGAGCCGGACTCGGCCTCTCGCTTCCGCTCCCCGTCGCGACGGTAGTCGCGGTCCTCGTCGTCGGCGCGTTCGGCGTTGGCGTCTCCCGAGTCTTCTTCGAGCCGTTGTCCGATCGGGGACCGCTGCCGCTGCTCATCACCTCGATCGGCGTCGCGTTCATCCTTCGGTACGCGCTGACGGCCACCGTCGGCGTCTCCGCGAAACAACTCCCAGTGCCGCTGATGCGGCCCGTCGAGGTCTTCGGCGTCGGGACGACCCCGCTCCGTGCGGCGGTCTTCCTCGTCGCGATCGCGACGATGCTCCTCATCCACGTGCTCTTGACGTACACGATGCTCGGGAAGACGATGCGGGCGACGAGCGGGAACCGCAACCTCGCCGAGATCGCTGGCATCGACACCGACGGCGTGGTCCGGCGGACGTGGTTCATCTCCGCTGGCGCGGGCGCGCTGGCCGGCGTCCTCTATGCGGTCCTGTTCGCACCGTTCCGCCCGACGGTCGGCTTCGAGTACCTCATCGTCATCTTCGCCGCGACGCTTTTGGGCGGCATCGGTCGGCCGTACGGCGCGATGCTCGGCGCGATCATCGTCGGCGTCGCGATGAGCCTCGGGACGACGTACCTCTCTGCGGAGTACACGATGGCGTACGCGTTCGCCATCCTCGTCGGCGTGCTTCTGTTCAAGCCCGACGGCATCGCCGGAGGTGAGATCTGATGGACGCGTTTACGCCGACAGCGCTCCTTTCGCTGCCCGGCTGGGGATCGTTCCTCCTCACGGTGCTCACCATCGCGGGCATCTACTCGCTTCTGACGCTCGGGCTCAACATCCACTACGGCTACACCGGGCTGATCAACTTCGGCCACGTCGCGTTCTTCGCGGCGGGCGCGTACACGGCTGCCTTGCTGACCGTTCCCCCGCCGGCGCAGGTCTCCGGCGCGGAGTACGTCTTCGGGCTGAACCTTCCGATGCCGCTCGGCCTGCCGATCAGTCTGGTCGCCGCCGCCGTCGTCGGTGGCTTGCTGGCGACGCTCATCGGCGCGACGAGCGTCCGCCTCGGAAGCCACTACCTCGCGGTCGCGACGTTCGCGCTCGCGGGCATCTTCGGCAGCGTCCTCGAAAACGAGGCGTGGCTGACCAACGGCTCGTTCGGCCTCAACAGCGTTCCGAAACCCGGACGCGCCGCGATGAGTGCCGACACGTGGGCAGTGACGTACTTCGTCTTCGTCGTCGTCGTGCTCGTCGTCGTCGCGTTCGTTCTCTCCCGGCTGACGGGGTCACCCTTCGGTCGCCTGCTCAAAGGCGTTCGCGAGAGCGAAGACGCCGCACAGATGCTCGGCAAGAACACCATCCGCGTGAAGCTCACGTCGTTCGCGATCGGCGGGGCGGTCGCCGGACTCGCCGGCGGCCTCTACGCGCACTACGTCGGCAGCGTCGTCGTCCAGCAGTTCGTCCCCGCAGTGACGTTCACCGTCTGGGCGGCGCTGCTGCTCGGCGGCGTCGCCTCGAACACCGGCGCGGTGTTCGGCGCGTTCCTGCTCGTTGGCTTCCGCGAATCGACGCGGTTTCTCACCAACATCTACGACAGCCTGCTCGCGTCGCTGCCGACGGTCGCCGCCGACGCGCTCCGTCTCGCAGTCGAACCGCTTCCGGATCACGCCTCGTTCGTCCCCAGCCTCCGATTCGTCGTCATCGGACTGTTGATCGTGCTCGTGATCCGCTACCGGCCCGAAGGCGTCTTCGGCGATCCGAACGAGATCGACGCGATCGGGGAGGAAGACTGATGAGCCGAGACAGCAGCGAATCGGACGCCGCCGCAAGCGTGACCGGGTCCGACTCCGACGCGCCGCTCCTCGAAGTCGACGACGTGGTGAAGCGTTTCGGCGGCCTGACCGCCATCGATCACGCCTCCTTCGGCGTCGAAGCGGAGTCGATCACCGGACTCATCGGTCCGAACGGGGCTGGGAAGTCCACGCTTTTCAACTGCGTCACAGGAATGCTGACGCCCGATTCGGGGGCCGTCCGCCTCGCCGGCGAGGAAGTTCAGGACCTCCCCCCGAATCGGATCGCCCAACGCGGCCTGGGGCGGACGTTCCAGACGCCGAAGATCTTCCGCGGGATGAGCGTGCGCGAGAATCTCGCGTTCGCGGCGCGCGGACAGACTGGCGAACGACCAATCTCGGCGCTCGTCCAGCCCGGTACCGTCGGCTCCGAGGAAGCAGACATTCGAGAGCGCGTCGACGACACGCTCGCGTTCCTCTCGCTCGATCACCTCGCCGAGGAGTATGCCAGCGGGCTCTCGGGCGGACAGCGGAAACTGCTCGAACTGGGGCGTGTGCTGATGCTCGATCCCGAGATCATCCTCCTCGACGAACCGATGGCCGGCGTCAATCCGGCGCTCGCAGACGATCTCCTGGACCGGCTCCACGAACTCAACGACCGCGGGCGGACGATTCTCCTCATCGAACACGATATGGACCTCGTTATGAACCACTGCGACCGTGTCGTCGTCCTGCACAACGGCCAGACACTCGCGAGCGGCCCGCCGTCGATCGTACAGGAAGACGAACGGGTCGTCGAAGCGTACCTGGGAGGCTTCGAGAATGAGTAGCGCAGACCTCGAAACAGTCCCGGAGATCGACGACGCGCTCTTCTCGGCGCGCGGCGTCGAGACGGGCTACGGCGAACTGCAGGTGCTCTACGGCGTCGATATCGACGTCCGCGACGACGAGATCGTCCTCGTCTTCGGGCCGAACGGGGCCGGGAAGTCGACCCTGATGAAGGCGCTCTACGGTCGCCTGCCGCTGTGGGAAGGGACGACCGAGATCGGCGGCACCGACCTTTCGGAAGTCCGTTCGAACCGGATGATCGAACACGGTATCGGGTTCGTCCCGCAGACCGAGAACGTCTTCCCGAATCTCACGGTTTCGGAGAACCTCGACATCGGCGCGATCCACACCGAGGATCCGGCGTCGCGGCGAGCGGAACTCTTCGAGTTGTTCCCGCGACTGGAGGAACGACTCGAACAGACCGCGGAAACGCTCTCGGGTGGCGAGCGGCAGATGCTGGCGATGGCGCGCGCGCTGATGCCGGATCCGGATCTGCTGTTCATCGACGAGCCGTCGGCCGGGTTGGCCCCACAGCTCATCGAACGGACGTTCGAGCACATTGCGCGAATTCGTAACGACGGGACCGCCGTGCTGATGATCGAACAGAACGTGAACGCCGCGCTGTCGGTCGCCGACCGGGGTTACGTCCTCGATATGGGCGAGAACCGCTTCGAGGCCGACGCCGAGACGATCCGGGAATCCGAGCGCATCCGGGATCTGTACCTCGGGAAGTAGGCCGCACGCCTATCGGATGGGCGGAACGCTGCGCGGCTTTCTGCTGGGAGTGAACCCGTTCTCGCCCCCCGTTCCGTCATCCTTAAGTCGAGCCTGTGGCTCTGTTTCGAGTGGAGGCCGGCGTAATTGCCGCCAGTGCGCGCCAGTGGTCCAGTGGTAGGACAGTGGCTTCCCAAGCCACTAGCCCGGGTTCAATTCCCGGCTGGCGCATTTTCGTCCTCGCTTCACTCGATAGTTGCTGTACTAACCGCTTTCTCGCTCGCTATCGTCCGTGAAAATATTCGTACCCTGAGCCGCGCGGAGAACAGGTGGCAGAAATCGTCGTAGACGGGTTACTGCGGCGCATCCGGCGGCGTCAGTTCCCGCTGGAACTCGTCGAATGTCTCGACCTCCTCGGGCAGGTCGTACTCGATCCGGCGCTCGGCCTGTCGGTTCCGGAGTGTGTCCTCGACGGGGTCGGCGACGGACTCCCACCCGGGCTTGACTTTCAGGCTCTTGGCGGGGATGCCGGCCGCGACGTGGTGGTCCGGGACGTCGCCTTGGACGACCGAGCGCGCGCCGACGACGGCGTTCTCGCCGACGCGGCAGCCGGCGCGGACCATCGCGTCGTAGGTGACGCGGGCGTCGTCGCCGACGACCGTGTGGTAGTTCTCGACGTCGGTCTGGTCGACGACGTCGTGGTCGTGGCTGTAGAGGTGGACGTTGTCCGAGACCGACGCGCGGTCGCCGATCGTGAGTTTGCCGCGGTCGTCGAGGTGGACGTCGTCGTGGATGACGACGTTGTCGCCGACGGAGATGTTGTGCCCGTAGGTGAACGTGATGCCCTTGAAAAAGCGGCAGTCGTCGCCGCACTCCTCGAAGAGGTGGTCGGCGAGCATCTGCCGGAACCGGAGCGCGAAGTCGACGTTGTCGGCCATCGGCGTCGCGTCGAACTGCCGCCAGAGCCACTGGAGATACTTCGAGCGCTGGAATCGGTCCTCGTCTTTCTCGGCGTAGTACTCCGATTCGAGTGTCGCGTTACAGGGGTCGTAGCCCTGGAGTCGGACGCGCTCGGCCGCCGAAATGTCTTCGCCGGCCTGCCAGCGGTCGTACGCCTCGCGGTCCCCGTGGAGGTCGACGAGCGTCTCGGTGACGACGCGGCAGATCTCCTCCTCGGAGGAGAGCCGCTCGTCTACCTCGTCGATGAACGCCGCGACGTTCGCTTCCGCCTCCGCGGGAAGGGAGACGTTGACTTTTGTCATTGGCGCCGGGTTCGGACTCCGGCGTCAAATCCGTTCGGTTGTGCGAAGCTCTCGACCGACCGCTGTGTACCGGTGCCACGGGGCTAGAGAGCGGCCCGCAGTGGGAAGTGGATCGCAGAAAGCGAAAGGGCGATCCTCAGTTCCGTCCGCGCAGGAACCCGAGCACTCTGTAGTCGTGGTCGGGGGTGTATCGACGGAACAGCAGGCTGTTCGTCAGCACCGACACCGACGACAGCGCCATCGCGCCCGCAGCCAGAATCGGCTGTAAGAGTCCCAGCGAGGCGAGCGGGATCATCGCGGTGTTGTACCCGAGCGCCCAGAAGAGGTTCTGCTTGATCTTCGCGAGCGTCCCCTCCGAGACCCGGATCGCTTTCACCACGTCGGTCGGGTCGTCACGCATCAGCGTCACGTCGGCCGCCTCGATGGCGACGTCCGTGCCCGAGCCGATGGCCGTGCCGACGAAGGCGGCCGCGAGCGCCGGCGCGTCGTTGACGCCGTCGCCGACCATCATCGCCTTCCGGCCCTCCGCCTGAATCGCGTCGACGGCGTCGGCCTTCCCGTCGGGGAGTACCTCCGCGCGGACGTTCTCGGGGTCGATTCCGACCTGCTCGGCGACCGCGCGGGCCGTCCGCTCGTTGTCGCCGGTGATCATCCGTACGTCGACGCCGCGCTCTCGAAGCGCGCTGACGGCGTCGGCTGCGGTCTCTTTCACCGTGTCGGCGTCGGCGACGACGCCGATGACCTCGCCGGTGACGTCGGCAGCTTCCGCGTCGGCGGGCACGCGCCCGACGAGCATCGCGGTCTTGCCCTCACTCTCCAGGCGGCGCATCGCGTCCTCGGCGGGCGTTGGGTCGATCCCGGCATCTTCGAGGAGACGGCGGTTGCCGACCAGAACGGTCTGTCCGTCGACGGTCGCGCGGACGCCGTGACCGGGAACGTTCTCGAAGTCGTCGCTGTCGGTGACATCGATACCGCGCTCTCGTGCACCGTCGACGATCGCCTGTGCGAGCGGGTGCTCGCTGTGCTGTTCGGCGGCGGCCGCCAGCCGAAGCACCTCGGTTTCGGGGGCGACGCGCTCGTCGGGGTCCGCTGGCTCGCCCGCAGCACCCTCGTCGCGGTCGACCTCACGGAGCTGACCGCCGTCGGGCGTGGGTTCGAGCGCGACGACGTCGGTCAGCGACATCTCGCCCTTCGTCAGCGTGCCGGTCTTGTCGAAGACGACGGTGTCGACGTCGCGGACGCGTTCGAGTATGTCGCCGCCTTTGAACAGCACCCCGTTCTGGGCGCCGATCGAAGTTCCGACCATCGTCGCCGCGGGCGTCGCTAAGCCGAGCGCACAGGGACACGCGATCAGGACGGCGGACGCGAACACGAGAACCGCGAATTCGAGCGTCGAGACGGTGCCGCCGGCCGCGGCCGGGCCGCCGACCACGACGCCCCACAGCGGGAGCGCCTCGACGAAGCCGGCCAACTGCGCCGGGAACAGCATCCAGACCGTCGCCCAGAACAGGGCGTTGACGATGACGGCAGGGACGAAGTACGCCGAAATCCGGTCGGCGAGGTTCTGGATCTCCGGCTGCCGCGACTGCGCTTCCTTGACCGTCTGGACGATCTGCTGGATCGCCGTGTCGGAGCCGACTTTCGTCGCCTCGACGACGAGCACGCCGTTCTGGTTCACGGTCGAACCGACGACCTCGTCGCCCGCCTCCTTGGAGACGGGAACGGACTCACCGGTCACCATCGACTCGTCGACCGCGGACTCGCCGTCGACGACGACGCCGTCGGTCGGGATCTTCTCGCCGGGGCGGACCTTCATCCGGTCGCCGACTGCGACGTCTTCGAGCGGGACCTCGCGCTCAGTGCCGTCGCCGTCGACGAGCGTGGCCGTGTCGGCCTCCATCTCGAGCAGCGACCGGAGCGCCTCGGAGGCCTGCCCCTTCGAGCGCGCTTCGAGGTAGTTACCGAGCGTGATGAACACCAAGATGAGCGCGGCGGTGTCGAAATACAGCCCCGCGTCCGGCAGGATGCCGAGCAGCGCGACGACGGAGTACAGATACGCCGTCGTGGAGCCGAGCGCGATGAGCACGTCCATATTGGCGGTGCCGTTCTTCACGATCGCCGTGTAGCTGTTCTCGTAGAACTCGCGACCGAGAATGACCTGGACGGGCGTCGCCAGCGCGAACGCGACCCAGCCGAACGGGAGATTCGTCCCAGGAATCGCCTCCGGCACGGTACCGGGCGCGAACAGGTGCAGCGCCAGCATCGCCAAGAGCGGCGTCGAGAGCGCGGCCCCGAAGAGCGTGAGCCGTTTCTGGCGGCGGATCTCGGCTTTCCGGGCCACGTCGCGGGCGTCCTCACGACTGCCCGCGTCGCCGTCGCCAGCGTCGTCGTCCTCACGGACCGGCGCGTAGCCGGCGGCCGCGATGGCATCGTAGAGGTCCTCCATCGTGACCTCGCCCGGATTGAACTCCACCTGGGCCTCGTCGGTCGCGAAGTTCACGTCCGCGCTGACGACGCCGGGCGTCGACTCCAGCGCCGTCCGGTTCGCCTCCGCGCAGTTGGCGCAGGACATGTCGGTGATGGCGATCGAAACCGTCTCCGAGACCGGATCGTAGCCGGACTCGGCGATGGCGTCGTAGATCTCACCGAGCGACGTCCGCTCGGGGTCGTACGTCACTGTCGCCTCGTCGGTGGCGAAGTTGACCGTCGCGTCCTCGACGCCGTCGAGTGCGTCCAATGCTCCCTGTACCGACTGCGAACAGTTGGCACAGGACATCCCTCGGACGTCGAGGTGAGTTGTCCGTGTACTCATCTTGAGTGTTACTAGGGGACCCTCTCTTACCTCGTTTGTCCCTTTCAGACCCGTGATATCCAAGCACCGAAACCTTCGAATCCAAAGTCAGATCGGTCAGCGATCAGCAACCAACGGTCAGCAGTCAGCGGTCGGTGGTCAGCGGTCTGTGGTCAGCGGACGGTTACGCCGCGTCGGCCTCGAACTGCTCGTAGCGCTCGCGGAACTGCGCCAGACAAGAGGGGCAACAGAAGTGATAGCGCTCGCCGTCGAAGCGCTCGCTACGGCCCTCGCTCGTGACGGTGTTCCCGCACTCCGCACACGACAGCGCGAACTCGGCGCCGCCGAGCGCCGGACTCCACTCGACGTCGCCGACGACGGTCACTTCGTAGTCGTCGACACGGGAGAGGTCGACGAGGCGGTCGAGTTGCTCGCGCACGGCGTCGGCGCGCAGGCGTGCGTGAAACACCACATCGCCCTCGGCGGTGACGAAGACGTGTTCGACTGGCTCAGCACCGACGACGTCGTCGCGGACGGCCTCGACCACGTCGGAAGGGAGTTCCAGCGTCACGAGGACGGGGACGCCCGCGCGGAGTTGCGAGCGGTCGAGGTCGACGGTGAAGCGCCGGATGACGCCCGATTCGCGCAGTCGTTCCACCCGATCCGAGACGGCCGGCGGGGAGAGGTCGACCGACTCGGCGATGTCGCTGTAGGGGCGTCGGGCGTCCTCTACGAGCAGTTCCAGGATACGAACGTCGGTCTCGTCGAGTGCGGACATACATACTGTTCGTGTCGACAGCTAAAGTACGTTTGCCGGAACGCTTTCGTTTCGAAAGTCGACGCGGACGTGGGTCGAAGAAGAGAAATCGAGAGACACAAATCACATCGGAAGCAACGACGCGAGTGATGAGCCAGACGCAGACGCTCACCGTCGAGGGAATGAGCTGTGGACACTGCGAACAGACGGTCGAAGACGCGCTCCTGTCGGTTTCGGGCGTCGAATCGGCCGAGGCCGATCGCGAATCGAACGCCGTGGCGGTCGAGGGCGACGCCGCCGTCGCGAACCTCGTCGCCGCCGTGAGCGACGCTGGCTACGACGCTTCGGCCTGAGTCGGACCGAGCGCCCGGGTCGCCGACTACTGCTCCTGTTCGAGCCGATCCCGCCGGCGCTCGAACTCCTCCTCGGAGAGGTCGCCGCGAGCGTACGCCTGCCGCAGTTCTCGAATCGCCGGGTCGGGGCGGTCCGCGGCGACCGTGCGATAGAGGAGGTACCCGCCACCGACCAGCGCGACGACGAGGAGGAGTCGCCACACCACCGCGACGAGAAGCCACCAGCCGGATGTCGACCCAATCATTTCGCTTCCCATCCAGGAGTCGTGCGTCGGCCCCCACATCCCGCCGGTCATTCCGCTGCCCCATCCCGTCGTGCTACCGCCCACTCCGAGCAGGAGTGGCCCGACGAGGAGGAGCGCACCGACGGCGACGAGGGCGCCGAGAAGCCACCGCGTGACGTACTGCTGTTCCATCGTGTCTCACCAGCTGCTAGTAGGGGCTCCCGACTTACCGCAGTTTTCACTTCCAGATCCGTAGTGGGGAGAGCCAAAAAGTTCGGTTTCGAAACCGATCAGGCGGCGCTCGCGTCGCTTCAATTCGCGCCCGTCGGGTCGCTCATTCCCTCTGTGACGCCGACGGCGACCACCCAACTGAAGAGGACCGTCGGCTCTGAGAGGATTGGAACGAGTGCTTCCCGGGCCGGGTCGACTGCGTGCGTCAGTCGATCGATGAACGTCCCGAGCATTCGTTATTATGACCGCACACAGACAGAAGGGCCTGGCGGTCAGACGCGCGATGGACGACGAACGAGTGGGACCCCTCGAAACGTATATCAACGCTCCGGGAGACTCCGAGTCAGATGCCGCCTTTCGGGGTGCCCGGCGTAGCCGTCGTGTTCGCGCTGGTCGTCCTCGCCCTCGTCGCGTTCGTGACGGAGATCGTTCCCAACGACGTCACAGCGATCGGAATCGTCGCCGCGCTAGTCGTCCTCGAACCGTGGACCGGGGTCGACGCCCGGACTGCCATCTCCGGATTCGCCAACCCGGCGACCGTCACGATTATCGCGATGTATATGCTGAGCGCGGGGATCCAGGAAACGGGGCTGATCAAACGGCTGGGAGTCGTGCTCGCGGATCTGACTGACGGGAGCGAGTTCCGCGCGCTCGTCGCGACGGTCTGTACGACCGGCCCGATCGCCGGCTTTGTCAACAACACGCCCGTCGTCGCCGTCTTCATCCCGATGATCACCGATCTGGCCGAGCGGACGAACACCAGTCCCTCGAAGCTCCTCTTGCCGCTGTCGTACGCGGCGATCCTCGGCGGAACCCTCACGCTCGTCGGGACCGCGACGAACATCCTCGCGAGCGACTTCGCCCGCGTGCTCATCGACGGACGCGACGGAATCGGGGTCTTCGAGTTCACCGGCCTCGGCGCAGTGTTGCTGGTCGTCGGGACCGCCTATCTGCTGACGGTCGGACGACGACTCACGCCCGCGCGGATTCCGGCCGGCGCCGACCGCGTCTCGGAGTTCGACCTCTCGGACTACCTCGCGTTTATGCGGGTCCGCGAGGGATCGGTCGCCGTCGGGGCTGCGCTCGACGCCTTCGACGAGGAGCATCCGGACGTTCGGCTCCTGCAGTTGCGCCGCGGCGGGACGGGCATCGCCGGTCCGCACAGCGATATGCCGATCGAAGCGGGCGACGTCCTCGTCGTCCACGGATCCGTCCAGGCCGTCAATCGGTTCCGCGAGGAGGCTGACGTGAGCCACCTGCTCCGGGAGTCGGTCACGCAAGACACCTTCGAGACGTCGGCCACCGACAGCACGCTGGCCCGCGCGCTCGTGCCCGAGGGCTCGCGGCACGTGGGCGAGACGATCGCCGAGACGGGGTTCGGCGAGTACCACCGGACAACGGTGCTGGCGATCCGCCGCGAGGGCGACCTGATCCGTACCGAGATAAGCGAGGCGACGCTGCAAGCGGGGGATCTACTCTTGCTGCGAACGACGCCGGCGTCGTTGCGTTACTTTAGCGACACCGACGAACTTCTCGTCGTCGACGAGCGCGGCCTCGAAGAGACGCTCGGCGGCGAGGACGAGACGCTTCCGCCGGTGTCGTCGACCGCGCCGGTCGCGGTCGGGATCCTGCTCGGCGTCGTCGCGGTCGCGGCCCTCGATCTGTTGCCGATCGTGATCGCCGCGCTCGGCGGCGTCGTCGCGATGGTCGTTACGGGCTGTCTCTCCACGTCGGACGCCTACGACGCCGTCTCCTGGAACGTGATCTTCCTGCTCGCGGGTGTCATCCCACTCGGCGTCGCGCTCACGGAGACCGGCGGGGCGGCCCTGCTGGCCGAACTCCTCGTCGCTATCGGTGGCGTGCTCCCGCACGCGGCGGTGCTGTTCGTGCTCTACGTGGCCGTGGGGTTGCTGGCGAGCGTCATCACGCCCGTCGCGACCGCGGTGCTCGCGATTCCGGTCGCCGTCGACGCGGCCGCGCGCCTCGGCGCGAACGAGTTCGCGTTCCTGCTGGGGGCGATGTTCGCGTCGGCGACGTCGTTCGTGACGCCGGTTGGCTATCAGACGAACCTGATGGTCTACGGTCCCGGCGGCTACGAGTTCACCGACTTCGTGCGCGTCGGCGGGCCGCTCCAGTTGCTCTTGGCCGTCGTGGGGACGGCCGGAATCGCGGTTCTCTGGGGCGTGTAGTAGCAGATAAAAAAGAGAGATCAGCGTTCGGTCGCGTCGGCGACGTCGTCAGCGTACGAGTACAGCGCGTCCGCGAGCGTCCGCGCTTCCGTCGCAGAGAGCGTGACCTCGTCGGCGTGCGCCGGGAGCGAGTCGAGCTGGGCGTTGTCGAGTTCGAGTTGGAGTGTCACGTGATCGGGATTTTCTCGCGGCGCAGTGACGTTCAGGACGGCGAGCGCCTCGTTCTCGAAGTCGTGACCGCGCGCGGTGGCGTCGACGAGGTCGAGCGTCGTGTAGGCGTTCACTTTGAGGAGGCGGTCCGACATCGTCGGCTCAGTCGTCTGCCGGTGCGGGCGGAGCCGCGTCCATCGCGTCTTCCTCGGCGTAGGGGTACCACGTCATCTTCGTGTTGTGCAGCATCGGGTCCTCGTAGTCCGTCTCCTCGGGTTCGACGAAGGCGTCGAGTGCCTCGTCGTCGTGGCGGTCGACGAACGCGCGGAAAGACTCGCCCGCCTCGCGCTCGGCGGCGAAACTGTCGATCAGGTTCGCGATCGCGCCGGGGGCCTCGTCGGCCGGGACGCGCTGGGTGACCCAACGGGCGAACTGCGGTTCCTCGCCGAGGCCGCCGCCGAGGCCGACGTCGAGCGCCTCGACCGCCTCGCCGTTCTTGCGGGTCTTCATCCCGCGGAGGCTCACGTCGGCGATCTGCGGTTGCGCGCAGGAGGCCGTACACCCCGAGAGGTGGATGTGGAACTCCTCGACGTCGTCCGGGAGGCCGACGTTCTCCTTCAGCCAGCGCGCGAAGCGCACCTGGCGGTTTTTCGTCTCGACGATCGAGAGCGAACAGAACTCGGTTCCCGTACAGGCGACCGAACCGCGCATAAACGGCGAGGGATCCGGCGAGTAGTGTTCGAGGAGGGGTTCGGCGAGGAAGTCCTCGAGGTCGGCCTCGGGGACGTCGGTCACGATGACGTTCTGCCGCTGGGAGAGCCGAACCTCGCCGGAGCCGTACTCGTCGGCGAGGTCCGCGAGTTCGAGGACGTCGTCGGCGCCCATCCGGCCGACCAAGACGTTGAGCCCGACGAAGTGCTTTCCGTCCCGCTGTTCGTGAACGCCGACGAGGTCGTTGCGCTCGCCCTCGCCGGTGTTGTAGGTGTACTCCTCGCGGACGTCGCGGCCGGCGGTGTGAAGCTCGAAGTCGACGTACTCCTCTTGGAGCGTCTCGCGGACCTTCTCGGCGCCCCACTCGTCGACGAGGAATTTGATGCGGGCGTTGTAGCGGTCCTCGCGGTCGCCGTTGTCGCGGAAGAGCGCCGAGAGGCCGCCGGCGACGGCCGGGACGTTCTCGGGGCGCACCCACACGTCGATGTCGCGGGCGAACCGCGGCTCGTTGCGCGCGAGGCCGCCGCCGACGCGGACGTTGAAGCCGACGACGTCCTCGCCGTCGATCGCCTTGTACGCGGGCTCGAACGCGAGGTCGTTGATGTCGCCCTGCCCGGAGCCGTCGGCGGAGCCGGTCACGGAGACCTTCCACTTCCGCGGGAGGTTCGAGTGGTCGTCGTCGCCTTTGAACGTCTCGTTGAGTTCGCGGATGACGGGCCAGGCGTCGATGACCTCCTGGCCGTCCTTTCCGGCGACGGGGTTCCCGACGATGTTCCGCCAGGAGTCACCACACGCCTGCTGGGTGGAGAGCCCGTTCGCCTCCAGTTTCTCGAAGATCGCCGGCACGTCCGAGAGTTCGATCCAGTGCAGTTGGATCGACTGCCGGGTGGTAAAGTCGGCGTAGGCGTCGCCGAAGATCGGGTTCCTGCCCGGTCCGGTCGCGTACTCGTTCGCGATCTCGCCGACGACGCGCAGTTGTCCCGGTTCGAGCACGCCGTTTGGCGTCCCGATCCGCATCATAAAGTACCCCTCCTGGCCGTTCCGCTGGTGATACAGCCCCCACCACTTGAAGCGCTCGAACCACGCGTCGCGCTCGTCGTCGGGGATGGCGTCGTAGCCCTCCGCGGCGAACCTGAACAGGTGTTCGCGTATCTCGTTCCCGTAGACCGCTGATTTCCAGTTCTCGACGTCCGTTGGCATCGTATCGGACACAGGAGACCGATACTCAAAGGCGAACGCGTGCCGTCAACCCTGCCCGGTGCTCCCGCCATCCGGAGGATGTTGCCCATTCTTGGGGAGACGGGGTCGGAGAACGCTCTCGCGGTCGATATCTTCGAATGCACCGTCGACGACCCGGCCGACGGGCACCCAGCCGGTCGTCGCTTTCGTCCCGCAGGCGATGCACTGACCGTAGACGCGGACTTCGGCCGTTCGACCGTCGATACCGACCTCCAGGAAGTTCTCGACGACCAGATCCGAGAGGTCACACTCGCAGAATCCTGGGGCGTCGAGCCGCCAGAGTTCGCTCACGCTTACCTGCCGCGTGTCGTCGACAGAGAGCCACGCACCGTCGTCGAGGATGCGAAGTCGAGTCGTCACACGACTGGCTACGTCCCCGAGAAACCCGTCTCTGACGACGGTCACAAAGGGCGACGCTGTCGGTGACGCCGCCTCGCACGCAATGCCCCTGCAGTCGGTCGGTTTGGGCCCACAGGAGTCGTCGTAGAAGCCGGAACGGAGTTCCGGTATCCGGGAGTAGTGGTCCGATTTACTCCGGAAGCGACCCTTATGCGGAGCGGGGGCATACGCGGATTCGATGACCGACCTGGTCCCGACAGACGACTGTGCTTCGATCGAGAGCCCCCTCGGCGGGCAGCGACAGCACGCACCCGCCGACGTCGCCCCCGAGCTGTACGGCCGACGAGACGAACCGGAGAGCGACCACGCGACACCGACCAAATGAGCCAGACCAGAGACTCCGACGACGACGCGACGGACCGAATCGACGACCGCGACACCGCCGAGTACGGCCACCTCGACGACCTCTCCGACGGGGCTGGCTGCACCGAGGTCTGGGAGCACCTCTCGGACAGCCGCGAGGAACCCGCCGCGAGCGACTGAGGCCGAGAACGTGCCAGTGACACGTCCGCGAAGCCGAGTCGGTGTCGGACGCGAGCGCGCTACCCAAGGCGGCCGATTGGGTTCAGGCGCCACTCAGAGCCGAATCCGGCGGTTCTCGCCCGCGACGCACGCCGGGGAGAGGCTTTTAATCGCAGGCTCGCTACGTTGACCCGAAGATGACCGACGACGCCGACGCCCGCAGGCGACTCCCGGCCGACCGCGAAGAGCCGGTCGGCGAGCCCGTCGTCCGCGCCGACCCCGCCGTCACCGGCGAGCGCGCCAAGGAGGCCGTCGGATTCGATCCCGACGACCCCGAGAGCGTCGCCGAGGCCGCTGAGACGGTGCTGGCGTTCTCGCAGAACACCGTGGGGGCGGCAGATAACGTCTATATGCTCCGCGGGGCGGCCGCCTGTGCCGCGCTCGTCAGGGGCGTCGGTTCGTACAAAGCGGCGATCGACCGCGCCGGCGGCGACGTCTCGGTCTCGTTCGTCCGGAAGTGGGCCCGCGTCCACGACCTCCCGCAGGCGATCCGCCGGCACGTCGCCCGCGGTGACATCGCGCCGACCGCCGCGAAACACATCGCTCGCGTCTCCGGGGTCGACCGCTTCGATCTAGCGTGGGCCGTCGTCGACGCCGACCTGACGGTCCGGCAGGTGCGCCGCATCGCCAGCGAGGTCGACGGCGACACGAGCGCGGCGGACGCACTCGCCGCTCGCGGGATCGAACTGGGACGGCTCGAACTGGACCTCCCGCTCGAAACGTACCGCGAACTCCGCCGGCGCGCGTCGATCGAAAACCGTGAGCCCGGCGAGCTAGCCGCAGAAGCGCTCGACGCGTACTTCGACGAACGAGCAGTCAATCCCGACTAACCGTCTCGTCCCACGGCTCCGAGAAGCTACGTTGCGTCCGGCGGCGACACTTCGGCGTCGGACGACCCAGGCGACGCCGCAGCATCGCGACCGGATTCGGGCGTCGGCAACTGAAGCGCGACGACTGCTCCGGCCGCCTCTCGTTCCGTCGTTCTCGTGTCGCCGGAGCCGTCGGCCTCCGCCGACTCGAAGCGGAGCGACCCCCCAGAGCGCTTCGCGACGTGGTAGACGAACTGTAGGCCGAGGCCCGACCCGTGGAACAGCGGTGTGATGTCCGTCGTTCCCTGCGCCGCCTGCTGTTCCATCTCGGGGATTCCCGGCCCCGTGTCGGTAACGGTGACGACGACCTGCTCGCCGTCACGCTTGACGTTCACCGAAACATCGGGATCGTCGCCGCCGTGGACGATCGCATTCGTGAGGAGTTCGGCGATCGCGTCACTGATCTCCGGAATCGCATAGACGTCGTACGCCTCCGGACAGTCGACCGAAATCGAATAATCCGGGTACTCCCCGCGGAGCTCGGAGACGACCTCTTCGAGAATCGGCCGAACGCCGAGGTGGCGCGGCACGGAGTCGTCGGTGAGGAGATCGACGATCCGTCGTTCTTTGTCGGCGAGGTCGACCAGTTCGTTGCCTGTATTCTGGATCGTCTGCACCGAACGCTTCTCCTGGCCGGTCGTTCGGTCCTCGAGCAGTTCCGCGTGCCCGAGGATCAGGTTCATCTTGTTGTAGAGGTTGTGTCGCAGGATTCGATCGAGAACGCGGAGTTGGTGCTCGCGTTCGGCCTGGTCGGTGACGTCCCGACAGATCGCGACCGTTCCGTCGACCTCCCCGTCTTCGTTGTAGTGGGGGTATCGCGTCGTGACGAACGAGCGCTGCCCTTTCGTCGGGAACGTCGGACTGAGTTCGTAGGTGATCGCCCGTTCCTCTTCGACGACGCGGGTTTTCTTCTGTTGGATCTTCTGCGCCGTCGGGTCGTCCATAAAGTCGAACTCGTTGGACCCGACGAGTTCCGATTTCGAGATCCCGGCGTACTCGGCGACGGCGTCGTTGACGACCTCGAACGTGCCGTCGCACTGTTGGAGCATAATCGGATCCTCGAGCCGGAGGACGATCTCCTCGAACGTCTCTAACCGTTCTTTGGTGTGAATCAGTTCGGTGATGTCGGTCTGGATCGCGACGAACCCCTCGACTGCGTCGTCCTCGCCCATAATCGGCGCGATCGTCTCGGAAGCGTGGTAGTGCTCGCCCGATTTGCGCTCGTTGATGATCGGTTCGGACCACACCTCCCCCGAGAGGACGGTGCTCCAGAGGGTTCGGTAGTACGCCTTGTTCATCTCGCCGGACTTGAGTATCGAGGGCGTCTCGCCGATCACTTCCCGAGGGGCGTAGCCCGTGACGTCCTCGAACGCGGGGTTGACGTACGTGATCGTCCCGTCCTTCTCGGTGATGAAGATGGCGTGTCCCGCCGCCTCGACTGCGCGTTTGAACCGTCGAATCACGTCTTCGCGGCCCTTCCGTTGGGAAACGTCCTGGAACGCGCCGCGGACGCCGACGATCGTCTCATCTTCGTACATCGGTTCACCGCGGGAGCGTACCCAGCGGACCTCGCCGTCGGCCCTGAAGAGCCGATAGGTGGAATCGAACGGGTCCCCAGCGAGCGCCGCCTCCACGTCGGCGCGGACGGCGTCGCGGTCGTCGGGGTGATAGAACTCGATAGCGTTCTCGAGCGTCGGATCGAACGTCTCCGAGACGCCGTGGAGCCGATACGTCTGTTCGGTCCACGTGAGTGCCTCGCGCTCGGCGTCGAGTTCCCAACCGCCGACGTCGGCGAGTTCGGACGTCTGTTCGAGGAGTTCGCGCTCCTCCGCGTGTCGTTTCTCGCGGGCGCGTCGCGCGACGAAGTCGTCGATGGCGTCGACGAGGAGGTGGTGCTCGTCGGTGTCGATCGATTCCGGGAGGTATCGGGTCGCTGTGCGCTCGGTCGACGCACGTGCCAGTTCCGGATCCTCGGCCGGCGGATAGACGATCACGGGGACCGTCACGGTACCGTCGCGACGGTTCGTGGCGCCGTGCGGAGCGTCGGCCGTGATAGCGGCGGATGCGTCCGCGTCCGGCATCGAGCGGCGGACGACGCAGTCGATCGGCTGTTCGCGTTGCGGGCGGCCGCAGTCGGCCGTCGAGGCTACCGAGGCGATCCGGATCGGACGTGATCGACCTTCGACCGCCGCCCGGAGCGACGACGCGAGCGCCTCGTCGCCACAGACGAGAACGGTTCTGGTGCGTGACCCAGGGGTCATAGATCACCGGTTCCACAGGATCGGCGCGCTGGTCGCCAACTGCGAGCCACACGGTCGTCGATTAGCCCCCGAATCACACGTCTCACGCCGAGTAGTATCGGGGATAGGATATATCTTCTTCTGATTATCAGTTGTGCCGCTGTCAAAACGGCTCCCGAGACTAAACGCTTATCACGACCCGTCAGTTACCCCTGGGTGCGGGCCGGTAGCTCAGTTCGGCAGAGCGTCTGGCTTTTAACCAGACGGTCGGGGGTTCAAGTCCCTCCCGGCCCGCTTGCTGTCACTAGACGACATCCCGAGCGACAGCTCGGTGTCTTCTCTGCGAGCTCGTCTGTTCAAGGCAGCGATCCGTTCAACACCTTCGCAGCGACGAGGACGGGATCCCAGACGGGACTGAACGGCGGCGCGTAGCCCAGATCCTGCCGTTCGAGTTCGCCGACGGTCATCTCCGCGCCGAGCGCCGTCGCGACCGTGTCGATGCGGATCGCCGCGCGGTCGGTGCCGACGACGCTCCCGCCGAGGAGCCGGCCCGTCTCACGGTCTGCAGTGAGCGTGACGGTCGTCTCGGCCGCACCGGGGTAGTAGCCCGACCGCGACCCGGCGGTGATGGTCTTCGAGACGGGGTCGAAGCCGGCATCTCGGGCGCGCTCCTCCTCGATGAGCCCGGCGCGCCCCGCTTCGAGGTCGAACGCTTTCACCATCGCCGTGCCCGCGACGCGGCCGACCGGCGAGGGATCGCCGCCGACCGTCGCCCCGATCGCGCGGCCGGCGCGGTTGGCCGGCAGACCGAGCGGGTCCCACGTCGGATCGCCCGTGACCATATGTGGCATCTCCGCGACGTCCCCGGCGGCGTAGACGCGCTCGACGGACGTCTGCCCGTAGGCGTCGGTCGCGATCGCCCCCGACTCGCCGAGTTCGACCGGCGTGCCCGCGAGGAGTTCCGTATTGGGCTCGATGCCGATTCCGACGAGCGCGGCGTCGACATCGAGCTCCGAACCGCTCTCGCAGACCACCTCCGAGACGTGCCCGTCCTCACCGCGGAGTTCGACGACTTCCTCGTCGAGATGGAGCGTGACGCCGGTGTCACGGAGATGCTCGGCGACGGCCTCGCCGACCGCCTCGCCGAATCCCGGGACCGGATAGCCCGTACGCTGGAACAGGTGCACGTCGAGATCCCAGGCCTCGAAGGCTTCCGCCATCTCGACGCCAACGTAGCCTGCACCGACGACGGCGACGGTCTCGGGCGGCGTCATCGCGCCGTACCGTTCGACGACAGCCTCCGGGAGCGCGTCGCCGCCGCCGAGGTCCGCGGGATCGAACTCCGCGGGCGGGGTCAGATACGAGCGGATCGCGGCCGCGTGGTCGAGGCCGTGGAGCGTGAAGACGCTGTCGAGCGATGCGCCCTCGATGGGGTCCGAAATCGCGCGGGCACCTGTCGCCACGAGGAGATCGCTGTAGGGCTGTTCGAAGGTCGTACCCCCGCTCTCGACGGTTACGGTCCGTTCGTCGGTGTCGACCGCGACGACCTCGTGCCCGCGTCGGAGGTCGATGCCGCGCTCTTCGGCGTCTTCCGGAGAGAGCGAGAGCAGATCGTCGAGGCGTTCGACCTCGCCCTTCACAAAATACGGTGTCCCACAATGTGCATAGGAGATCCACTGGCCCTTCTCGAAGACGACGACGTCGCGGTCGGGGTCGGTCCGGCGACACTTGCTCGCAGCCGAGAGACCGGCGGCGTCACCGCCGACCACGACAAACGGATCAGACATACCGCCACCTGCGACCGCCGGTGATAGATAACTTTCGCCGGACGGCGTCGCTCGCGCACGGCCGCCAGGGACGACACCGGTATCAGCGGCATCCGCTCGAACGCTGGGTTTTAGCATCCCACGGCTCGGAGATTGACCGACTATCCGGCGACCTCGTCGTGAACGATACGACGCAGCAGTGCCACGACCGACCACGCAGCTCACAGGACCACGCAACTCACAGATATGCACGAACGCACCTACGTCGGCGCCATCGATCAGGGAACGACCGGCACGCGGTTCATCGTGTTCGACCACGGCGGCCAACCCGTGGCGAACGCCTACGAGACGCACGACCAGATCTATCCCGAACCCGGCTGGGTCGAACACGACCCCGAGGAGATCTGGGAGAACACGGCGGCCGTCATCGAGCGCGCGCTCGACGACGCCGGCATCGACGCCGCACAACTGGCGGCGATCGGCATCACGAACCAGCGCGAGACGACGCTCGTCTGGGACCGCGAGTCGGGCCAACCCGTCTACAACGCCATCGTCTGGCAGGACCGACGAACGACCGACCGGATCGAAGGGCTCGAACGGGACGGCAAAGACGACTGGATCCGCGAGACGACGGGGCTCGAACCCGACGCGTACTTCTCTGCGACCAAAGTCGAGTGGCTCCTCGACAACGCCGATCCGATCAAGCTCAGGCGGATGCGGCCCGAAGACGTCCGCGACCGCGCCGAGGCGGGCGAACTCTGCTTCGGGACTATCGACTCGTGGCTGATCTACAAGCTCACCGGCGAGCACGTCACCGACGTGACGAACGCCTCGCGGACGATGCTGTTCGACATCCACGAGATGGAGTGGAGCGACGACCTCCTCGCGGAGTTCGGCGTACCGGAGGCCGTGCTCCCGGAGGTGCGTCCCTCCTCGGACGACGACTACTACGGCACGACCGACGCGGAGGGGTTCCTCGGCGCGTCCGTCCCGGTCGCAGGCGCCCTGGGCGACCAGCAGGCCGCGCTGTTCGGCCAGACGTGTTTCGACGCCGGCGACGCGAAGAACACCTACGGCACCGGATCGTTTATGTTGATGAACACCGGCGAGGAGGCCGTCAGTTCGGAGCACGGCCTGCTCACGACCGTCGGTTTCCAGCGGTCGGGCGAGCCAGTACAGTACGCGCTCGAAGGCTCGATCTTCATCACCGGCGCGGCCATCGAGTGGCTCGAAGACCTGACGCTCATCGACGATCCCGCGGAGAGCGAGGCGCTCGCGCGCTCGGTCGACTCGACGGACGGCGTCTACGTCGTTCCCGCGTTCACTGGACTGGGCGCGCCCCACTGGGACCAACGGGCCCGCGGGACGATCGTCGGGATGACCCGTGGAACCCGGCGTGAACACATCGTTCGGGCGACGCTGGAGTCTATCGCGTTCCAGACGCGCGACGTCGCCGAGGCGATGCTCGAAGACAGCGGGATCGAGCTGTCGGGACTGCGCGTCGACGGCGGCGCGGTGAAGAACAACTTCCTCTGTCAGTTGCAAGCGGACGTCGTCGGAAGCGAGATCGTCCGACCCGAGGTCGACGAGACGACCGCGCTCGGCGCAGCCTACGCCGCCGGCCTCGCGGTCGACTACTGGGAGTCGCTTGAGGCGCTCCGAGCGAACTGGCAGACCGACCGTGAGTTCGAGCCATCGAGCGACGCCGACGTCGACGAGCGCTACGGCCGCTGGCAGGAGGCCGTCGAGCGCTCGCTCGATTGGGCCAGGGACGACAGGGCCAGGGACGACAGCGAGCGATGAACGTCGCCGCCGTCCAACTCCCAGCAGCGAACGCCCCCGAAGAAAATCTCGACCGGGCTGTCGAGCGCGTTCGCGACGCCGCGGAGCGCGGGGCCGATCTCGTCGTTCTGCCCGAGATGTGGCCCGTGGGCTACTTCGCGTTCGACGCCTACGACGGCGCCGCCGAACCGATCCCGGGACCCACGACGGATCGACTCGCCGCGCTCGCGGACGAGCTGTCGATCCACCTCCACGGCGGGAGCCTCGTCGAGCGCGACGGCGACGACCTGTACAACACCTCGGTTCTGTTCGGCTCGGACGGCGAACTGCTCGGGAGGTATCGGAAGATCCACCTCTTCGAGTACGACTCCGAGGAAGCGACGCGCCTGACGCCGGGAGGCGAAATCTGCGCCGTCGAGACTGACCTCGGGACGCTCGGGCTGACGACCTGCTACGACCTCCGGTTCCCGACCCTGTATCGCGAACTCGTCGACGCCAGCGTCGAGATACTGCTCGTCACCTCGGCGTGGCCGCGGGAACGCCTCGATCACTGGCACCTGTTCACCCGGACGCGGGCCGTCGAGAATCAGTCGCTCCTCGTCGCCGCGAACCTCACCGGATCAATCGACGGCGTCAACCTCGGCGGCGAGAGCGTCGTCGTCGATCCCTGGGGCGTCGAGCGTGCCAACGCCGGAACCGACGCCCGAACGGTGCTGGCCGAGGTCGACCTAGCCGAAGTCACAGAGACGCGCGAGTCGTTCCCGGCGCTGGCCGACCGACGGCTGTAATCGAACCGACGCGCGGCGGGCGAACGTTTATACCTGATCGCGGGGCCAGCGTCCCCGTGATCTAACGCAGGTCCCGCGTCGGGACGCGGTTGCCCGGCACGTCGGCGCGGGAGCGGTCGTGCCGGCTGTTCATTCCCAACCTCACCGCCGGACGTTCACACCGGCCTGCTCGCCGACGATCTCCTCGCCGTCGTAGACGACGTCGCCGCGGACGAGCGTCAGGTCCGGGAAGACGCCGGTCATCCCCTCGAACGGCGTCCACCCGCACTTCGAGTGGAGGTCTTCGCCTCGGATCTCCGTCGTGTGCTCGGGATCGACGAGCACGAGGTCTGCGTCGTAGCCCTCGGCGACGCGGCCCTTCTGCGGGAGGTCGAAGATCTCGGCGGCATTCGTCGCCGTGACGTCGCGGACGCGCTCGTAGGATATCTCGCCCTGTCGCGCGCGTTCGAGGAGCAACGGCAGCATCGTCTCGACGCCGGGCACGCCGCTCGGGGCGTTCCAGAGGTCCGCCTCCTTCTCGTCGACGGTGTGCGGCGCGTGGTCGGTCGCAACGATGTCGACGTCGCCGTCGACGAGCCGCTGCCAGAGCCCCGCACGTCGCTCCTCGCTTCTGAGCGGCGGGTTCATCCGGCCGAAGGTACCCAGTTCGGTCGCGTCCTCGCGCGAGAGAAAGAGGTGGTGCGGCGTCGCTTCGCAGGTCGCCCCGCCGGCGACGGCGGCATCGACGCCCTCGGGCGTGCTCGTGTGCGCGATGTGGATCGACGCACCCGTGTCGGCACCCACCTCGACGGCGCGTTCGACCGCCGCTTCCTCGGCCGCTGCGCGTCGGTACTGGCTCCAGACGTCGGCGTCGGCGTCGCGGCCGACGCCGCCGGCGTCGCGCTCGCGCGCCGTCTCGTCGAATAGATCCGCGTCCTCGGCGTGGACGGTGACGACGACGCCTGCGTCGGCAGCGCGCTCGACAGCGTCGGCGAAGAGGTCGGCGTCGATGCCCATATCGCCCGTCGAGTCCGCGAGGAAGACCTCACCGAGTGCGAACAGCGGCCGCTCGAACAGCGAGTCCGGCTCCCAGCCGGGTGTGACGCCGCCGTTGATGCCGTAGTCGACGTGCGATTCGGCGGCCAGCGACGCCTTCTCGTCGAACGCGTCGCCGGTGGTCGTCGGAGGCGTCGTGTTCGGCTGATCGACGACAGTGGTCACGCCACCCGCCGCCGCGCTCCGTGAGCCGGTTGTCCAGGTCTCCTTCTGTGAGTGGCCCGGCTCGCGGAAGTGGACGTGCGCGTCGATCGCTCCCGGCAGGAGGAGTCGCTCGGCGGCGTCGACGACGCGGTCGACTGCGTCGGCGTCGATCGAATCGGCGACTTCGACGACCGTCCCCGAGTCCGTGCGGACGTCGCGAACGCGTCCGTCGGCGAGTCGCGCGTCACGAAAGAGTGTCGACATACTCGGGCGTCACCCGCAGGCGACCTAAGCCCGACGGTTCGGGTCGAGAATCAGATTCGACAGCGGCTACACGTCGGAATCGAGTAGCGACGCGGCGTCGATCGACGCCCTGCGAACCTCGCCACAGAACGAATCGTAGAGCGCGTCGACGACGCGATCGGGGGGAGTAGGCGCGCCAGCACGTGCCACGCTGCCGACCGACGTCGGATCGAACGGCACGTCGAGCGCTCCGTACACAGCGTCGAGAACGGCGGCGAGTTCCTCGTGGGCGTCGACAACGACGATTCCCGAGACGACCGCAGCGTCTCGGCGGACGCGCTGGGCGATGCCGGAAATCTTCCCGTGCGCCTGGACGGAGTGCGCGCCCGGACAGAACGACGCGTCGGGCTCGCCGCGGCGCGCGGGAACGCCGAGCGACCGGAGCGCGCCGACGACGCCGGTGGTGGCAGCCTCGTATCGCGCGTCGAGTCCCTGACGGGGGTCGGCCTCGGTCGTCGGAATCACGGCCGCGAACGCCACCGTCGACCCCGCGTACGCGACCGCACGGCCGCCGACGCTTCGTTCGATCGGCGGGTAGCCGCGGGCTTCGGCCCGCTGACAGGCCAGTTCGTAGTCGTCCGCACGCGTGTCGCGGCGACCGAACGCCACCTGTCGGTGCGGCGTCCACGCGCGAACCGCCGGAACACCCGTTGCCGCCACCTGGTCAGTGACGGCGTCGAGGACGGCGCGGTCACCGTCGAGGGATGACGGCCGGCCGCGGACGACCTGGATCCGCTCTGCGTCGGGGACGAGACGGTCGATCACGTGAGGAACCTGCGTGCCGACGCACCTAAGCGCTCTCGGTCCACCGATGGCGTATGGCCGGTGAGTCGACGTGACGCCGGGAAACGAGTCCAGTACGCACAGCGGGGCAGCGGCGACGACGCCCACGAGCGCCGAGCGAGTACAGATCCCGGAGTCGACACTCCGCGAGTACCGCCGTTTTTCGCTCTACAACTCGCCGTACCCCGCGCACGATTCGGGCTGTGCCATCGACCTGTATCCGGCGACGAACGAGGCGGTCTCGCCAGTCGCCGGCGAGGTGCGAGAGACGCGGACCGTGCGCGCGCCGCCGAAGTCGTACGCGGCGGACGCCGAGTACCTCATCCTCGTCGACGTCGACGCAGCGCGGAGCGGAATCGAGACGGGCGGCCGTGAGTCTGCGGACCTCGTCGCGCGCATCCTGCACGTCCGGCCCGACGTGGAAGCGGGCGACGTCGTCGCCGTCGGCGACTCGCTCGGTTCGATGGTCCGCTCGGGATTTTTCGCCCCTTGGGTCGCGAACCACGTCCACGCCGGATTCCGCCACGCGGGCCAGAACCTCCATCGCGCGGGCGGATCACTCCCGCTCGACGTGGCCGTCGACGTCGTGCCGATGCCGTGGGATGGAACGGGCGAGGTCGTCGAGACCGGCGAGACGTACGCACTCTTGGACGCGCCCGAACACCCCGCTGCGGAGGAGCAGTTCGCCGGCATCGCGGGCGTCGTCGACGACAGTGACGGCGACAGGAGAGAACCAACCGAGTACGTCGTCCTCGACGGGGGACTGGCGCACTACGCGGGCGGCGGGGCGCTGGGGCAGAGTTACGAAGCCACCAGCACGGTCTCCTTTCTGGGCCACCCCGTCGGCGACGTCGCCGGGCGAGACGTGACGTGGCGCGGCGTCGACGTCCTCGCCAACGGTGAGCGGATCACGGGAATCTCACTGTTCACCGGCGTCGATCCGAGATTCGGCGCGAAGCTCGTCTGTCCGGATCGGGAGTTCGCCGTGGGTGAGACAGTCCGTGTGACCGTCCGCGACAGCGACGACCCGATTCGTTTGGGCTGATCTCGGTACAGAGCCAGACACACCGACCACTAGCTACATACGCCTGCCCCCCGGGATTTCGGTATGGCCGACGACCAGACTCGGTCGACGCTCCCGGACGACGCCGCCGCGTTCGTACAGGAGTACATCGAGCAGGAGCACGGCTACCTCTCGTGGCTCGACACGCGCGTCGACGCGCTCGAAGTGGGACGCGTGGTGATGTCTGTCCCCTACGACGAAAAACTCACCAACACCACCAGCCCGCCGACGGTACACGGCGGCATCGCGGCGACGCTCATCGACACCGCCGGGGGAATCGCCCAGCGGACGATGCTCGACGATCCGATCGCCGGGGGCGTCGCGACCGTGAACCTCAACGTCAACTACCTCCGTCGCGCCTCGGGCGATCTGACCGCGACCGCCGAAGTCGTCCGCGCGGGCGGAACGATCGGCGTGAGCACGGTCACAGTCATCAGTAGCATTCCAGACGACGTCGAAGGGAACGACGAAGCCTCTCGGCGCTGGGAAGGGACGCAAGAGGAGGAAGCCGTCGCGACGGGACAGGCGTCTTATCGGCTGTTCCGGGAGTGAGTGCGGGTGAGGCCCAACGTGAGTCGGCAGGGAGGCGGAAAGGTACTTCCGCGCGTAGGCCCTCGGGTCGCACAATGAAGCGGAGACGCGGCCTCGCGGTCTCGGCGGTCGCCCTGTTGCTCGTTCTCGCCGGCTGTAGTGCGCCAGTGATGGAGTCCCGGCCCGCAGCAGGGGTGAGCGGCGGCCCGGACGTCGGCGTGCCGAACGCCGACTTCGACGACCCCGACGGCGACGTCCTCGGGTGGGAAGACGGCTACTGGTACAACGAATCGGTCGACGTAAACCAAGCAGACGGACTCACCGACGCCGAGATGCGGGCGTACGTGGGCCGAGCGATGGCGCGCGTCGAGTACATCCGCGGCGAGGAGTTCCAAAAGCGCGTGCCGGTCTCGGTCATCTCCCGCGAGGAGTACCGTAACCGCTCGTCCGGCGGGTCCGCTGGCGAGCCGAGCGAGTACGACCAGTGGAACGACCAGGTGTGGGAAGCGCTGTTCGTCACCGGCGAGTCCCAGAGCAGCGGCTCGGCGATCAGCAGTACCCGGAGCGCCGCCGTCGCCGGGTTCTACTCGCCGACCGACGACGAGATCAAGGTGATCACGGGCACGCCCGAGTCGCCGACGATCAACAACGCGACGCTCGTACACGAACTCGTCCACGCGCTTCAGGACCAGCGCTACGACCTCACGAAGGCGAAGTACGGCGGCGAGACCCAGGACGCACAGCTCGCGGCCGACGGGCTCATCGAAGGCGACGCGAAATACGTCGAACAGCGCTACGCCGACCGCTGCGGCGGCGCGTGGGAGTGCGTGGCGACGCCGTCCAGTAGCGGCGGCAGCGGTGGTGGCGGCGATATGAATCTCGGGATTTTCCTGACGATCTTCCAGCCGTACTCCGACGGCCCGGTTTATGTCCACAACCTCGTTACTGCGGAGGGCTGGAGCGCCGTCGACGAGCGCTTCGAGAACCCCCCGGAGTCCACAGAGCAGACCATCCACCAGACCGACGAGGCGCCGACGCCGATCGACTACCGTGATCGCGCACGGAACGGCTGGAACACCTTCGAGACGCAGGGCGAAGGCGGCTCCGACACCGTCGGCGAGGCGTCGATGTACGTGATGTTCTGGTACCAGGCGCGGAACGCGGGCGCAGACACGATCGACCCCCGTAGCATCAGCAACGTCGACAGTCCCTACGACACGTACAACTACGACGCCGAACCGTCGGCTGGCTGGGCGAACGACCGCCTGTTCCCCTACCAGAAGCAGACCGCTTCCGAGAGACAGTACGGCTACGTCTGGGCGACCGAGTGGGACACCGAACGCGATGCGCGTGAGTTCCAGCGCGCCTACCGCGCGATCCTCGACGCGCACGACGCCGAACAGCGCGCGGCGAACACCTACGTCGTCCCCGACGGCCAGTTCGCAGACGCGTTCCGCGTCACCCGCTCCGGCACGCGCGTAACGATCGTGAACGGCCCGACCGTCGACGACCTCGACGACATCCGACCGCGGACTTCTTAGATCCACCCGCGCTGCCGTCGCCGTCCGATTGAAGACATATCGCCTTCGGAGAGTCGGGACGAACGAGTGAACTTTTCAGCGATCCCCCCGAACGGCGCGTATGGAGTTCGACATCGTCGGTCCCGACGCCATCAGGGATGGGAGCGCGACCGACGCGTACTTCGATCGGACGGAGACGACGCTCCGTCACGCGGGACGGAACCCCCGCGTCGTCGCAGAGATCACCGCCGATCAGTTCCCTGACGGCGATTACGAACTGCTGGCGGGCGTGAAAGACGCCGCCGCCCTCCTCGAAGGCCACGACGTCGACGTCGACGCGATCCACTCGGGTCGGCTCTTCGACGGGGGTCCAGTGATGCGGATCGAAGGCGACTACCTGGAGTTCGCGCGGCTCGAAACGTCGCTGCTCGGCTTTCTCTCGCACGCCTCGGGGGTCGCGACCGCCGCACTCGACGTGCGACGGGCCGCGCCCGACTCGCTAGTTCTCTCGTTCGGTGCGCGACACGTCCACCCGTCGATCGCGGCGATGGTCGAGCGGAGTGCCGTCGTGGCGGGCCTCGACGGCTTTTCACACGTCGCCGCGGGCGACGTGATCGGTCGCGAGGCTAGCGGGACGATGCCGCACGCGCTGCTCATCTGTTTCGGCCGTGGCAACCAAGAGCAAGCGTGGGAGGCGTTCGACGAGGCGGTCGAAGAGGACGTCCCGCGCGTCGCGCTGTGTGACACCTACTCCGACGAAATCGACGAGGTCCTCCGCGCGGCGGCAGCCCTCGGCGACGACCTCGACAGCGTCCGACTGGATACGACCGGCTCGCGGCGGGGGAACTTCCGCCACATCGTCCGCGAAGTGCGCTGGACGCTCGACGCGCACGGTCGCGAGGACGTCGACATCTTCGTCTCGGGCGGGCTGGGACCGGGGGACCTTCGAGAACTCGGAGACGTCGCCGACGGCTTCGGCGTCGGCGGCTACATCTCGAACGCCGATCCCGTGGACTTCGCGCTCGACATCGTCGAGGTCGACGGGGAACCGGCGGCCAAACGCGGCAAACTCACCGGCGCCAAGGCAGTCTATCGGACGGCCGACGGCGGCCACCACGTCGGCCTGCGCGACCGAGCGGGGCCGGACGACGGCGAAGCACTCCTTCAGCCGCTGCTTCGCGACGGCGAGATCGTCGACGACTTCGATTTCGACCTCGACGCCGCCGTCGAGCGGGCCGCCCGCGACGCAGACCTGTGTGAGTACGAGCCGCCGGCGTCAGCGTAGCGAACTGGAGCGGACGAGACGCCTATTCGTCGGAAGCACTTAGCGTCGCTATGGCAGACGAAGTGTGGGTCGTCAGACACGGCCAGCGGCGCGACAGCGTCGACCCGGACTGGCCCCAGACCGGAGAGCGCGTGCACGACCCGCCGTTGACCGAGTTGGGACGGTGGGCGGCGTGGCGCGTCGGCCGGCGGTTCGTCGAGTCGGGTCAGACCTTCGATGCAGTGTACGCCTCGCCGTTTCTCCGGGCCGTCGAGACGGCCGACGAGATCTGTCGCGAGACCGGGAACGAGGTGTTGCTCGAACCCGGATTGGGCGAGCATCGGAACTCCGAGTGGTTCGACGCGGACCCCGAAACGCTCTCGCACAGGCACCTAGCCGAACGGTTCGGCCCCGTTCGTGATTCACACGAACCGTACGTCGTTCCCGAGTTCCCGGAAGACCACGCCGAGGCGGCCGCACGGGTCGGCGAGGCGGTCAGGCGGATCGTCGACGACGAGGCGGGAGCGGTCCTCGTCGTTGGCCACGGACTCACCGTCGGTGGCGTCGTCGAGGGACTAACGGGCGACACGGCGGGCGTCGAGGCACCGCTGTGTGGGCTGACGCGGCTCGAACGGGTCGAGGAGACGTGGCGGTTGGATTTCTCCGGTGAGACCTCCCACCTGTGAGTCGCGTGCGTGAGCCGCCGGCTACAGAAGTCAAGTCAGTGTGCGGGTCGTCCGCGGCGAGCGTTACAGTTCTTCGACGCTGCCGCCGTCGGCGCGCTCGCGGAACACCTGTCCGTCGAACAGCGTGACGGTCGTGTCGTCGTCGTTCTGCCAGGCGAGCGGCGAGATGCCCGCCTTACGGCAGGCGTGGGTGAGAAATTGTTCTTCGTTCCAGCCGTTTTCGAGTGGAATGGTCGGATAGAGCCAGCCGTGGTTCCCGCCTTTGTCGATCACGACGCCGTGTGTCCCCAGTTCGAGGTCTTCCAGCGGTCGATCCGTCTCGGTGTAATCGCAGACGACGCAGACCGAGATCGTCAGATTCGAGAGCTCGGGTTGCTCGATCTCGGAGCCACAGGAGTTCTCCGAGGCGGCCTGGATCGCAGCGTCGACGATCGCGTGTCCCAGTTGGTCGTTACCGCGGTACGCGCCGGCACAGCCGCGAAGTCGCCCGCGTCCGCGCGTCGATCGGATGCGGACGAACGCGCCAGTGCGGGCGTAGAATGCGTCACGCATACTCCCTGGCTGTTCACGTTGTCCGTGTAGAACGTACGATTCGACCGATTCACGCGCTAACTCGACCGCCCTCGCCCCGTCGTCGTAGGTGAGACGAACGGTCTGCGCCTCGGACATATATTCGTACAAGCGCTCGCCTGACTTGAACGCTTCCCTTCATTCCAGGGGGTATGAGCCCGGAGCCGTGCGTTCCGGACAATTGCGGTACCCGACTGTCGATGCGTCATCTCGGTCCCGAATGTCAAGAAGTTCGTTATCAATTGTTGGAGATTCGACGTCGTGTAGTCGATCGATCGAAAATATCGACGGTTCCGGTGCTCGAATTGAAATGCACGTCTAACCGGACGACCGAACGGCTTATTGGACTCACTCACCTCCGATCGAACGGCAGAGAGAGCTCGGCTCCCGTTGGTCCGATTTCGGACTGACGAGGAAAGTCCCCCCACCGTCCGGACGGGTGACCGGGCGCAAGCCCGGAGTCGGAGACGGCTGGCTCTGGAACAGAGACGAGACCCCTCGGCCCGACCGATGAGACGTGAGCGGCGGAGCGATCCGCCGCCGGCGCGAACGGGGCACCCCGCTCGCGCGCGAACCGACCCGCGAGGGGAGGGAGCTAACCCGTCGAGGGAACGCAGTCGCGAGGTGATCGCTTCGCGTTGCGTGCGCGGCCTCGCCGCGCTGACGGCCGAGAACGGATGGAACGGCGAATCCTCACCGGTGCAAGTCCGCGCCGCCAAGGTAGTCCGGACAGGGCGCGACCGCTTAGCCGAATGCCGAGACGAACAGAAGGGGGCTTACTCCTCTCAGCCGCTTTCCGCTCCCGAGCGACGGCTGTCGCGGCCGGGGCCGTGCCGCGATCGATCCCCCCGACAGCGTGCCGAACTTTCTTGTCTGTCTCCGCCTTCTCTGCGGCTATGTCGACTCGGTCCGCCAGACTCGCGGTCCTCTCGCTGGCGCTCGTTCTCGCGCTCGCCGGGTGCGTCGGCCCGGTCGTCGAGTTCTCCGAGCAGCGGCCGTCGACGCCGGTACCGACAGCCGATAGCGACGCTCCGGCGACGGCGTCGTCGCCGACGTCCGGATCGACGGTGACGGGGGGCGGCGCGACCCCGACCGCGACGGCGGCCCCGGACGCGAAGAACCCGTGGGGCCGGGAACCGATCGTCGTCGCCGTCGAAGATCCGGCGAACACCGGGCGGGAGTGGACGCCGCTCGTCCGTGAAGCCGCCGCCTACTGGGAACAGCGGGGCGAGCGCTTCACGGGCTTTCCCGTCGACTACGAGGTCAGACCGAACGCCGACGATCCCGACCTCGTCGTCCAGTTCGTCGATACGGTGCCGCAGTGCGACGGCGCAGACGACGCCGCGGGCTGTGCGCCGCTGATCGAGAATCGCCGTCAGATCGACCGCCCGGAGACCGTCTCGGTCCGCACGGGCTTCTCGGACGACTCGACGGTGCTCGTCGTCGAGCACGAACTCGGCCACACGCTGGGGCTCCGACACACCGATGCGCCGAAAGACGTGATGGCGAGCAGTTCCGTCCTCTACACCGAGCCGCTGCCGGACGCGAAAGACCGCGCGTTCCCCTGGGACGACGGGGACTTCACGGTCTACGTCGACACCACGAACGCGACTGATCCGGCGGCGGCGCGCCAGCAGGTCCACCACGCCCTCGGGTACTACGAGCGCGGCGCGCCGGGGATGCCGTCGAACCTCTCGTTCACAATCACCGACGAGCCTGACGACGCAGATATCGTCGTTCAGTCGGTCGAGACCTCCCCGTGCAGGTCTGATGCGGCCTCCTGTGGCGGAACTATCGGCTGGGATCCCGACGGCGACGACGCCGTCGAGACCTACTCGAGACTCCGGATCTCGCTGGTCGACCTCGACACCGACGCCGTCGCGTGGCACGTCGGCTACTGGCTGGCCTACGGCCTCGGCGCGGAGGACGACGGCGATAAGCCCGAACCGTTCCGGGACGCCACGTACGAGGAGCGCCGCAGCGAGTGGTGGGAGTAGCCCCGGGAGCTGTGAGTATCGGCGTGGGCACCACGGACGAGGCGTCCGCGAGCGGTCGAGCGCACCCGGCTCGCGTGCGTCCAGATGTCCGACGCCGGCGCTTTCTTTTCCTTCGGGAACGAACAAAGAGGTATGACCGAGCACAGTGACACCGGCGGCGACGGGCTGCTCGAAACGGCGGGATTCGACGCCGAAGAGCTAGTGGCAGCCCTCGAAGCGGCTTTCGAGGGCAGCGAGCCCGAGTTCCGCGTCGTAGCCAGACAGGCGCGCGACCTCGCCGACGCCGGCATCGTCGCTGCCGACCGCGGAGACCCGCTCACTGTCGAGGAGATCGTCCGGAACCTGGAGGACGCGCCCGAGGAGTCCAGCGTCGCGGACCGCTGGAACTGGTGGCTCGGCGCGCTCGAAACCGCCTACGGCGGCTACCGGGAGTTCGAGGTTCGGGCCGTCTCGACAGAGGAGTAGCACGCCGCGGCAGCGTGAAAAAACGTAGTATGAGCCCATCGCGGCGTCGACACACCGACGTGGGCGTCACGGCGCTGTGCGCTCGCGCAGGCGCCGATCACTGTTTCGCTACGATTCTGCGCGTCGTGCCGGTCTGATCGGAAGTCGCACCGTCGCGATCGGGACGACCGGAGCGGAGGTACCGGAGGGAGTCAGTTCCCGACGGCCGTGGCCCGATCGACGACGTCCTCGCTGTACAGTTCGATCAGTTCCTCGTGTTGGTCCGGACGGTGTTCGTAGACGTCTTGGAACAGCGCGATGGGCGTCATCGCGGCCTGGTAGGTCGCTTCGTCCCACATCCGGTCGGCTTCGATGTCGATCTCGATGCCGTCGAGGCGGAGCGTGGCCGCGCGGGTCATCGCGATGGCGCCCTTGCCGGCTTCCTTCGCCGCCTCGAACTCCTCCATCGAGTCGACGACGTCGTCCAGACTCGGGATGTAGGCGGTGCGGTCGAGCAGTTCCTCGCGCAGTGCGTCCTCGTCGAGTTCGAGTTCCTCGCTGCCGACCGTGAGATGGTAGCCGTCGGGCGTCTCGATAAGCGAGAGGCGGTCGCCGTCGTAGACCTGCGCGTCGCCGGCGTCTTCGAGTTCGACTTCGCGGCCCCCCAGATCGAGCAGCCAGCTGCCGGTCTTCGGTGGAAGCGGGGCCGTGTTGGCCTCTTCGACCTGCCCGGGCGTGAGCGACCAGATGCCGTTCATACCCTTCGCCCGGTTCTCGGTCATTCGTTCGCGGTACCCCTCGACGTCGCGAATGTCGTCGTAAGGGCCGTCGACGGCGATACAACCGGCGGCACTCGCCCCGCGCGAGGTGTTGTGCCGGAGTTCGGGCCAGGCCGGGAGTTCGCCCGTCGGCGTCATCGCGCGCATATCCTTGGTGTAGTCGACCTCGCCGTCGACGAGGAGGAACATACGTTCGAGGTTGTTCGAGGGCTTGCCCATCTCCTCGCGGAGGTCGCCCATCGCCAGTTCGGCCGCCCCGCTCTCGACGATGACCGACATCGTGAGGCTTCCCTCTTCGAGGTCGTTCTCGGTCTCGACCCAGGTGATGGCCTCGTCGGCCTTCTTCCAGTCGTCGATGTCGCCGACTTCGGGGATCACGAAGCCGTCGATGTGTTCTGCGGCGCCGCCCTCGGGGTCGGTGATCGTGAGCATCTGCTGGAGCCCCTGATACCGGGTGGCGGGGCTGTCGCGGTGCCACACGACGCGCGGATGGATCTCGCCGGGGAAGTCCGCACCGTGCTCGGAGACCACTTCGACGATGTTCTCGGCGCCCTCCTCGCGCATCGAGGGCGCGGTGGCGTCTTCGTTGTCGGGGACCCAGACGTCCGGCGCCTGTAGTCCGCGCAGCGATGCGGCTCCTTCGAGCATCTTCGCGCTGTTGTCTTCGCCCTCGACCGCCGTCGGCGAGGTGAAGAACGTCCGCACGAACTGCCTGTCGTGTCTTCGTTCCATAATTGTGGCTCGTAGTGGTGGGTAAATATCTGTGGTGGTTGCTATCGAATTATTATGTAGGCCGACGGACCCGTGGATCGGTCCGTTCGGGCCGTCGAACGACGTGAGAAACGTCGGCACCGCGGAGTGCCGAATTCGTTCACGCCGTTCGACAGGATCAGTCGTCAGACTGGAGCGGCTCGGACTCTTCCTCGGTGAACCCGGCGCTGGACTCCATCCGGCGCTGGGCCTCGGGGTCGAACTCCGTCTCGATGTCCTGGAATCGGGAGACGAACGAGAGCTCGTGGTGGGACTCGGTCTCGTGTCCGAGGTACCGGTCTTCGAGTTCCATCTGGGCCTTCTCGTCGCCCTCGGCCAGCCGCTCGAAGTCCTCGTAGACGCTGTGGGCGCCCGAGTGCAGGCCGAAGAGCGTGATGAAGATGTACTTGTAGCCCAGTTCGCCGAGTTCCTGGAACGTCAGCGGGTCCTCCTCTTCGGACCACGCGAACGACGAGGAGTAGTTGAACGCGAGGTCGAGATCGGGGTGCGTCTCGTGGATCGTCTCCGCGTAGTTGACCGCGTCCTCGCGGCTCGGGTCCGGCATCTCCGGCCAGACCAGGTCGACGCCGGCGTCGGCGTAGATGCGCCCGCGTTCGAGGTGTTCCTCCCAGTCGCCGTTGGCCGAGCCGTAGGCGTCGGTTCGGGCGATGATGACGGTGTCGTCGCACTGCTTCGCGTCGACGGCGGCCTCGAAGCGGGAGCGGGCGGTCTCGCGGTCCTCGATCTGCTTGCCCGCGATGTGGCCGCAGCGCTTCGGCGACGTCTGGTCCTCGATGTGGATGGCGGCGACGCCGGCCTTCTCGTACTCGCGAACGGCCCGGCGGACGTTGTGGACGCCGCCGTAGCCCGTGTCACAGTCGGCGATGACGGGGAGCGTGGTCGACTCGACGATTCGCTTCGCGTTCTCGACCATCTCGGACATCGTCACCATCTCCAGGTCCGGGAAGCCGAACTGGCCGAGAACGGTGGAGTACCCCGACATATAGGCGGCGTCGAGACCGGCCATCTCGGCGAGACGGGCGTCGAGGGCGTGATAGATGCCCGGCGCGAAGGTGAACGTCTGCTCGTCGAGCATCTCGCGGAACTCGCGGGCCGCGGGATTGTCGAGGTCGTCGCGGATATAGGGATCAGACGGAATGTCGAGCGGCATCTCAGCGACCCTCCTGCGTCGTCGAGCGGCTGTCGGTCGTCGTGCTAGTCGTGTCGGTATCCATCGCAGTTTCGGTATGTCGTGTCATCGAGTCAGATCGAAAGCGTGAGTCGGTTCGGTCGGTCGTCTCGCGAGTCTCAGAACGCAGCGTCGTCGATTGGCCGGCCTGGATCCCGCGGAGGTCGGGGACCAGCGGCGCGTCGCGTTCGTCTTCGATGCGGGGGTACCGAGGCGTCGACTGGGCCGTGCGGGTCGTCGTATCGGTCGTCGTCGACTGGCCGGCCTGGATCCCGCGGAGGTCGGGGACCAACGGCGCGTCGCGCTCGGCGTCGGTTCGGGGGGCGTTCGTGGTTGGCTGTCGGGTCGTTTCGTCGGTCGTCGTCTCGTGCTCGTTCGAGCGTGTCATGTCGGTGGATTCGGCGGTCGTGTCGGCGAGTTCGGTCGTCTGTGGCGGTCCAAACGGGCGTGCTCCGGATTGGAGTGAGAGATTCCGGAACTGGGTACGTGTTTCATCGTTCAGCGCTCGATTTGTCGTGACTGGTGGTGGGAAATAAACATTATGATCTATAATGATAATATTCTATAATGAGTTTATTGTGTGCAGTTGGATAAGAGGTGTATAATTGAGTGTGAATCTCTGTCACAATATATGACAGCGCCCCGCCACCGTCGACCGGCGGGTGCGCCGCGAGCCAGCGACACCCCGACGTGGAAGCGAGGAGAGGAAAGGCGCGTGGACCGTCGAGAGTGCGACGCGAAAGCGACGAGGCCAAACGCCCCGAGCGGGTACATCAGGTCAATGGACGTTCGCTTCCTCGGCGGCGCTCGCGAGGTCGGCCGAAGCGCCGTGCTCGTGAACGACGCGCTGCTGCTCGACTACGGGATGCTTACCGGGAACCCGCCCCGGTTTCCGGTCGAGGCGCCCGACCCGGAGGCGGTCGTCGTCTCTCACGGCCACCTCGATCACATCGGGGCGGTTCCCGCACTCCTCTCGGGAGACCGTCGGCCGCCGATCCACTGGACGCCGCCGACCCGCGACCTCGGACTGACGCTCGCTCGCGACACGCTCAGGCTTCACGGCGGGACCTACGACTGTCCGTTCACCGAGGAGGAAGTCCGACGCGTCACGCAGGTCTCAGAGACCCACGGCTACCGGGAGTCCTTCGAGGCGGCGGGCCACGAAGTGACGTTCTACAACGCGGGCCACATCCCCGGGAGCGCGCACGTCCTCGTCGACGACGGCGACACGCGCCTGCTCTACACCGGCGACTTTCACACCGCCGACCAGCGGCTGGTCTCGGGGTCGACGGCACGCCCGGACGCCGACGCCGTCATCTGTGAGAGCACGTATTCGGACGTCGAACACGAGCCCCGAAGTGCGATCGAACGACGGTTCGTCGAGAGCATCCGGACGACCGTCTGGGAGGGCGGGACGGTCGTCGTGCCCGCGTTCGCCATCGGCAGGACCCAGGAGATGCTGCTGATCTGTGCGGCCAACGACGTCGACTGTTACGTCGACGGGATGGGAAAGCGAGTGACCGAAACGCTCCGATCACATCCCGAGTTCGTCCGGGACGCGGCGGCGCTCCGCCGCGCGAAGTCGAACGCCCGCTTCGTCGACGGCCGCGACGGACAACGGAACCGCATCGCGGATCAGAATACGGTGATCGTGACGACGAGCGGGATGCTCTCCGGCGGACCGGCGATGACGTACGTGCCGGCGATCCGATCGAACCCGACGAACAAGATCGCGCTGACCGGCTATCAGGTCGAGGGGACGCCTGGACGCGAACTGCTAGAGACCGGCCGTGCCGAGATCGACGGGCGAGTGATGCCGATCAGCGCGCGGGTCGAGCGATACGATTTCTCCGCACACGCCGACCGCGGTGGGCTGTTAGACCTGCTCGGATCGTACCGGGACGTACCGATCCTCGTGAACCACGGGGACCGGTGTGAGGCCTTCGCTGGCGAACTCACAGAGCGGGGACACCGGGCGTCAGCGCCCGCAGTCGGGGAGACCGTGACGCTCTGATACTGTCGGACGCAGGTCCGTAGAAGATTTTGTCACACGGATGGCGGACGTCGTCCAACAGTTGTGTCCGACAGTACGAGCGGCCGGCGATTACGCCGCGTCGGCGTCGTCGCTCGACTCCTCTCCCTCGTCGGTCAGTTCCTCTGTGCGGAGGTCCGCGCTCGCTTCTCGCACTTCACGCATCACGCTGGAAATGCGCTCTTCGGCCTCCAGTTCCTCCTCAACGGAGAGATCGACGCCCTCGACTTCGAGCAGGAACTTCGCAATCTCCGTCACCTCGTACATTAGCTCGTCGAGTTCCTCGGCGGTGAAGAATCCCGACATCGCGCCGTAGAGGAACGTCGCCCCCGACTTCCGGATCTTGTCTTCGAACGACGAGCGGGCCTGATTGACCGCCTGCGGCGTGTACGTGTCCGTCATAAATGGAACGAGTTCCGGGAGATTCTCGCCGATCTTGGTCATCTCGACGCCCGTCTCGGTCCGAAAGTCCGCACACAGTCGGGCGATCGCCCACTCGCGTGCGGTGATGTAGGTCCGATCCCGGAGGAAGTCGTTGACGCGGTCGTACTGCGCGCCGTCGACCTTCTTGAACCGTGCGTACTTGCGGACGTCGGCCGGCGTTTCGGTCTCGTCGCCAACCGCCCCCGCAGACGCGGCATCCGATTCGGGGCCATCTGCGTCGCTATCGGCGCTTGTATCGTCTGTATCCGCCGAGTCGATGTCGGCGTCCGGTTCGGCATCGGCCCCGGACTGGACGCTGGCGTCGTCGCTCTCGCTCGATTGGTCCGACCGCGAGGCCGACGCGTCGACGTCGGTCCGCGGCGCGTCGGGCCTCGACGCCTCGGCGTCGTCGTCTTCCATACTGCCGCGTGTCGCCCCGACGCAAAAAAGCGTTCTGTCGGCGAAAACCGGATGATATGTCCGGATCGAAACAAGGAAAAAGATCATTTCAGATAATGGGTGAATGAAATTTCACCGCGCCTTTTTCAATCACAGTAAAGTCCAATAGAGTGCCGGGGTGGAAACTCGGCGAGGTGCCGTCCGGTGTTGGTGCCTCTGCACCGGGCGGTTTAGCGCACTGCTGTTTACTACGATCCGACTCCGATTATCGGCGGTCAAAACATCTGAGCGCCTGCTCACCGCGTGACGGGAATCAGGTTGGCAGAACTGTTTTCAACGCTGATAGAAAACAATGGATCGTGACACGACAGACGGCCAACCATATCGAGATCGAGGACGGGGCGCTCAAGGCTATCGCCAACGAGACGCGTCTCCGGGTCGTAGAGTGTCTCGGTGCGGCCGTCGAAGACGGACGGTACGGAACCTGCCGCTTCTCGGAATTGATGGACGAGGTTGGGCTGACCGACAGCGGACAGATGACGTATCACCTCAACAAACTCCGCGAACAAGGTTACGTCGAACGGACCGACGACGGGTACCAACTCACGCTCCGGGGGTTGCGAATCTACCAGTTCGTCCGATCGGGCGTGTTCGAACAGGGTCCGACGCTCGGTCCCTTCGAGATCGACCTCGTCCATCACAAATGCGGGAATCCGCTGTCGATCTACTACGAGGAGCAGCGGCTGTACGGGATGTGTGAGACCTGCGACGAACTCATCGGCGTCAATCCGGTCCAGCCGAGCGCGTTCGATCCGACGGATCCGGAATCGCTCGAAGAGGCGTATCGACAGCGGTTCTGGATGGACAACTTCGCGATGACGCAGGGGTTCTGTCCTTACTGTGGCGGCGATGTGCGGTCGACGATCGATTACCGACCTACGGCGGCCGTCCCCGAGGACGCACAAGGCGAGGATCCGGCGATCACGTTCACGTGCCACATATGTAACTGGTTTATCAACACGACGATCGAGTTTCCGGGCTATCTCCACCCCGCAGTCGTCTCGTTCTGCTACGACCACGGCCTCGATATCCGAGCGCACAATCCGTTGAACGTGCCGCTAGAGGTCCCGCAGTACGTCGTCCAATCCGAGGATCCCTGGCGCGTCGCCGTCACCTACGCCTACGAGGGGGACACGATCACGCTCACCTTCGACGAGGAGTTGACCGTCCACGACGTGACCTCCGAGACGGACGTCGAATCGCCGTCGGGGGCGTAGGGTACACCCGACGATTTTTCTACTCCGGCGACGACATCCGGGCGTATGAGAATTCTCTTGGGCATCGGCGGCGCCGATGACTCTCTGCAGGCGCTGGCGCGGACGGTCGAACGCGCGGTCGAGGCGGGCGACGAACTGACTGTCGCGATCATCGACGAGGGAGGCACAGAGCGCTCTGTCGAGGAGATCGAATCGGCCGTGACGGAGACACTCGAGGAGAACGGGGTGGACGCCGAGATCCGCTACGTCGCCGGCGATCCGGGAAGCAAACTCGTCGACGTCGCCGAGTCCGAGGGGTACGACCGCATCGTCCTCGGTGGGGGGACGACGAGCCCGATGGGGAAGATCCAACTAGGAAGCACCGCGGAGTTCGTTCTGTTGAACTCCCACGTCAGCGTCACGCTCGTCCGATGAGCCGAAATCGCCGCTATCCAGACGAGATCGCAGGCCCCTTCGAGAGCCCGCCGGTCACGTTCGAAGATCGGGACGGGCGCGAGATAGAGATCCGCGCGCACGACGGCAGCGACGAGGAGTACGAGGCGCTCGCGTCGATGTACGACGCGTTCGACCCCGCCGACCGCGCCCAGGGGATTCCCCCGAGCGAGGAGCGGCGCATCCGCGAGTGGCTCGACAACATCCTCTGTGTGGAGTGTCTGAACGTCGTCGCGTGGGACGGCGAGACGGCCGCGGGCCACGCCACGCTCGTCCCCGACGGCGACGCCTACGAACTCGCGATCTTCGTCCTCCAGGCGTATCAGGAGGCCGGGATCGGCACGCACCTGATGAAGGGACTGCTCGGGTACGGCGCGGAGTCCGGCGTCGAGAAGGTGTGGCTCACCGTCGAGCGGTGGAACAAGGCCGCGGTCGGCCTCTACAAGAAGATCGGCTTCGAGGTCAGCGACTCCGAGAGCTTCGAGATGGAGATGGGTATTCGCCTCTCCGATGGGAGCGACGAGGGCGGATAACGTCCCGATTCAGACCGACAGAACAGGCTGACTGGCGTACAGCAGGACGTACTCGGCAGCCTTCGCGAGCACTTCGCCGGGGTCGCCCGAGAGTGGTTCGCGCGGCACGACGAGGAAGTCGGCGTCGAGTTCCTCGGCGGTGTCGAGAACGACGCTGCCCGGATGACGGAGCTTCATCTTCGTCGAGAAGCCGTAGGCGACGGACGTCGACAAGGAGACGCCGTAGTCGTCGGCGATCCGTTCGGCCGTCTCGGTGATCGCCTGGCCGTCGGCGGCGACCTCCGTTTCGTCGACGATACCGTCTTCGATCGCCTGAACGACGTCCTCACCGAGCACGTGGACGACGTGGACCGTCGCGTCGTACTCGGCGGCGATGGCGGCGGCGTGTGCTACCGCCTCGGTCGACTCCTCGCTTGCATCCACCGGGACGAGCACGAGGTCGACGGACAGCGGCCGGCGTTCGGTCATACCCGCACCTGCGGCGTCCGACGGCAAAAATCCTCACTTCGACGGTCGTCAGCGAGCACCGCCGCGGCGGACGTGAGTCCCCCACCGAACTGCCGAGCCGTCGGGATTTATGCCGAGCGAACGTGAACCGTCGGCTATGTTCGAGACGATCGTCATCGCCACCGACGGCTCCGAGAGCGTCAGGCGGGCCGTCGACGTGGCGCTGGACCTCGCCGACCGCTTCGACGCCGAGGTACACTGCCTGTACGTCGTCGACGAGGGCGACGTGGCGTCCTCTCCGGAGCGTCTCCGCGACGAGATGCAGGACGCGCTCGTCGAGCGGGGCGAGGAAGCGATCAACGAGGTCAGAGAGTCGACCGACCGCGACGTCGTCACCGCGATCAAGGAGGGCCACCCACCGTCGGTAATCGACGAGTACGCCCGGAACGTCGACGCCGACGTCGTCGCGATGGGAACGCGGGGCCGACACGGCGAGAATCGCTTCCTCATCGGCTCGGTCGCAGAGCGCGTCGTTCGGACGTGCCCGATTCCCGTCCTCACCGTCCGCCAACTCGCCGCCGACGAAGGAGAAGACGAGTTGACGGGCACGCCGGAGATGGGCTGACTAGCACGCCGGAGATGGGCTGACTAGCACGCCGGAGATTGGCTGACTAGCACGCCAGAGATGGGCTGACGGGCGCGAGCCACGGGGGCGGAGAACCGCATCCAGGCACCTGGCCCCGGAACCACGCCGGTTTTCACCCGGGCACCCCTGGTGTGGGCTATGGACGACGAACTCATCGACAGCGCGAGCCTCTCGCTCCCGCGGAAGTCTCAGCTCCCCGGAACCGGCTTTTTCTACCCCGACTCGCTGGACGAAGACCGGACCGAAGAACGCGTCGCCGAGGCCGTCGACGGGGCCGAAGCCGTCGTGATCGCGGACACCGACGCCGACGGTCTGGGCTGCGTCGCGCTGCTTCGCGAGATGTACGACGCGACGCTGGAGTGGGCGACGTTCGAATCCGACGTCGCAGCGCGCGTCGAGCGCTGGGAGCGCGACGTACCTGTCGACGCGGAAGACGAGGACGGAGAAGAGGACGAACCGCCGCGCTCGACCGTCGCCCTAGTCGGTGCGGGGCCGTACTCGCTGGACGAGGCGCTCGAAAACGTCGCCGAGTACGCGCCCGATGGAATCGATCTCTACGTCTGTGACCTCTGCCCCGACGAGTACGCGTGGATCGAAGACGAACTCGCCGCTGCGAGCGACCTCGCGGCGTCGGTCGCGTGGTACGACCACCACCAGTGGGACGACGAGACGATGGCTGCGGTCCGCGAGGCGGGCGTCGACCTCGTCGTCGGCGAGTCCGACGAGGAGTGTTCGACCGACGTGACGCTTCGTTCGCTCGACTACGACTTCGACGAGCAGTGGGTCGAACTCGCGGCGGTCACGCGTGATCACGACCTCTGGCAGAAAGAGGATCCCCGCAGCGACGACCTCGCGGACTACGCCTACTGGGTCAGCCCCGAGGAGTACGTCACCGTCGTCGGCACGTTCGGCGTCGACCTCCCTGAGATCGTCGAGCAGTACATCGAACTCCGCCGCGTCGAGAAACAGGAACTGATCGAGGCCGCCGTCTCCAGAGCCGAGATGAAGCAGGTCGGCCCCTGGACGGTCGGCGTCACCTACGGCCGCTGCTCGCAGAACGAGGTCGCCGAGGCGCTCCGCGAACAGGGTTCCGACGCCGCCGTGATCGTCAAGCCCGCCGGCAGCGCGAGCATCCGCGGCTCGGAGGGATTCGAGTTAGCGCACGAAGTCGCTGGCAAAGTAAACGGCGGCGGCCACCCGCGCGCCGCCGGCTGCAAGCCCGACATCTACGACGATATGCTCGATTACGCGCACCACTGGACGACGCAGGGAGCGACCACGAAACGCGTCATCCTCCGGGCGTTCGAGCGCGTCGCCGACGAGGTCGCAGCGGAGAGTGAGGAAGACACGGCGGACGACGGGAGCGATGCCGACGAGAGCGACGCCGACAGGAGCGAAGCGGACGAGGGCGAGTAGCGGAGTCCCGATTCACGGGGGTGCGAGTACAGAACTGCAGAAAAAGCGGAGTTTCGGTGCCGACGGTCCGAGCGCTCGCTATTCGACGTCTTCGACCGGCTCGGCGCCGCCGGGCTGGACGCCCGTCTCGGTCTCCTCGCCGACGACCCACTTATCGGAGTAGCTCTCGCCGCACGCGCAGTGCGCGTAGGCGTGGATGACGTCGCCGTGAGCGTAGAGGCCGCCCACTTCCTCGTTTTGAGCCTCCGAGAAGGCGAAGATGAACTCGACCGCGTGGTCCTCGTCGTCGCCGTCGTCGGCCGGACACTCGCCGCCGTCGAGGTTTCGGGAGATGTGCCCGCGCTGGTCCATCGCGCCGCGGGCGAACTCCATCGCGTCCATTCCGGTTCCGGCGGCGAACGCGCGCCGGCCGTCGTCGCCGGGGACGACGAGCACGTAGCCTGAATCGACCGTCTCGCCCATCTTCGGAAGCTTTCCTTGGCTGTCGAGATACTCGTCGGTGAGAAACAGCGCGACGTCCTCGTGGCGCTCACCGGCGAGGAAGTCTTCGAGTTGGCTCATAGCGTCGAAAGGCCGTCGAACGATAAAAGCCGCGTGAAATCCGGTGCCGCAATAGCGTCGTCACCCCCACAGTCCCCTCAGTGTCTCGTCGCCCGCGCTTCGCGGACGTCAGCCCCGTCGCGGACTTTGTCTTCGCAGTTCGGACAGACGCGTGGGTGCTCCATTCCGTTCGGCGCGAATACCCGGACGTACTCCGCGGTGACGAACGAGCCGCAGTTCTCGCAATTCGGCATCGACCCGAAGTTTGTATTGAATCAAAATAATATTTAGGGAGTAACATATTATACCTGAAAATTTCGGATAGCCGCTTCGGCACGACGGGTCGACCTCGCGCACGTCCGAGCCGAAGGCGTATCTGAGAGACGGGAGAGTTCTGTCCGACAGTATCAACAGAGGGCGGCAATAGCATCGAGCGATTCGACTTCGTAGGTGGGGTCGGCGACGAGTTCGTACTCCGTGCGGTGCGGGCGGCGGACGAACGCTGAATCGACGCCCGCGCGGTTCGCGGCCACGATGTCGACGTTGCTGTCGCCGACGTAGAGGACGCTCTCGCCGCCGATTTCCTCGATCGCCGATTCGAGGTAGTGCGCCGAGGGCTTCCGGCGGCGGAACCCTTCGACCGACGGCTCGCGTCCCGTCGCGAGCGTGAACAGTTCGTGGAGTTCCCAGTGGTCGACGATGGTCTCGATCGTTTCGTGTTGGTTGTTGCTGACGACGCCGAGCGTCCGGTCGACGTCGTAGAGGGCGTCGACGTCCGCGTACAGCGTCTTCTCGCCCCGTTCGATAGCCGCTCGCTGGGCTGCCGCGGCGTTGGCTTCGTGCCGCGGCCAGAACGTCTCGTGATCGAGGTCGAAGAGCGAACACACCGCGCGGATGCGCGAGAGGCCGCCGTGGATGACGGCGTCGACGGCCTCCGTCGTGGGTTCGACGTCGAACTCGGCGAACGCCGCTCGGACTGCTGCCCGGTGCACGGCTGTCGGGGTCGGACGGGTCAGCACGCCGTCGTTGTCGAAGAGGATCGCGTCGTACGCCATACACCCTGTCAGAACCGGAGTTTTCAAACGTTTGCTATGAGTTCTCATTTCGGCTCCCGAGCGCTATCGAGACGGCAAGAGCGGCGGCGCTATCTCGGGTCGTCGAGGCTGTCGGCGATGCTGCCGTCGGTGCGGCCGGCGACGCTGTCGTCGAGGCTACCGTCGATGCTGTCGGCGATGCGACCGGCGACTCGGGCGCGAGCGAGACCGTCACGTCGGCGCGCCGCGAACACGTCAGCTGCACTCGCCGCGGCCTGCAGGTCTCGCTCGAAGTCGAGCGCAGGGTAGTCGACGGCCGCGAGCAGCAGCGGTTCGGGTGGTGCCGACGGAACGCCCTCGGGGCCGTCGAGTGCATCAGGGCCGAGGAGTCGTCGCACGTCGTCGAGGTCCCGGGTTCCGGCGGCGACGCTCCGGACGACCGACGCCAGTCGGCGGACGAGTTCCCGGGGGAAGCCACCGGCGGCGACGCGGAGTCTCAGGAACTCGCCGTCGCGGTCGACGTGGATGGAGACGTCGCGGACGGTCCCCCGATCGTCGAGCGTGAGATTGTGAAAGTCGTGTTCGCCGTCCAGTTCCGCCGCAGCGGCCACAGCGCGTTCGTCGTCGAGGTCGGGGGCGTAGAGGTCGTAGACGTACTCGCGGCGGGCGGCGTCGTGCGTCGCGTGGAA
>Ga0207719_100101_pt1 | contig 72351 bp, 65 predicted proteins | sample A23P1SouthBayCA_2_FD_187279 | JGI IMG/M metagenome (GOLD analysis project Ga0207719, IMG submission 187279) | Aerobic enrichment media microbial communities from Eden Landing Ponds, California, USA - A23 P3 (3) (SPAdes) | ecosystem: Environmental > Aquatic > Marine > Unclassified | place...
TCAGAGCGTTTCAACTACGTCGGGAGCTGCTTCGGAAACCCGGACGAGACGCTCTCAAACACGCTGTTCGAGCAACGCTGTGAAATCAACAATGTGCTACGGATGAGCGTTGTTCGATAAAGGCTTTTGCGGCCGCTTCGTAGCGCCGAGAGTTGGAGTTTTGATACGCAAGCGCCCACTCGGGCTGATAGGCGAACTCAGTGAATTGGTCGCCCGATTTGTACATCACAGTCGTCTCTGTGAGGTACTGCCGGCGGGTGATCGGGAACGGTTTTCGAACCGGGGTGAGATCACCGATTGCGGCGGCTTCCGTCGACTGTTCGCGGATTTTCTCACCCGATGCCGATTCGAGGACGAACCCAGAGCCTTGTTCTCGCACTCGGGGACAGGAATACGAATACGTATCCACGCTTTTGTCCGCTGGTCCCTCTGCGACCACCTCACCGTCTGCGAGGAGTTCGTATCTGTCGTCGGGCGTCCGACGCCATCGTGAGGTATCTACGCCGGAGGGGAGCAGTATCGTCACCTGCTCAGATGGGTGGACGGTCGCATTCAGCGTATAGCAGATCACGCCCTCTGCCTCGCAGTCGCGGTAGGGCTCGAGAATGGGCCCTAAACGCTCAGCATCGTTTTCGTTGATGTATTTTTGCCGGGCATCGCTTCGGGATGGCGTGACGACGATGACCGAATAGCCGTGAGCCGCCGCGCGTGCGAGGTTCGTCAATAGTTTCGCTGGCTTTGATTTGTTCCCGACTTCGATCTCGTGACAGTAGATGCGACCGTCTTTTCGGCTCACGATGTCTGGTCGAGATGCATCATCGAAGAAGGAGAGCTCTGTCGGGTCATCGTCCGGAAAGTCGATGTCGACATCGTCTTGATCGATGGCGAGGATTTCGTGGCCATTACGGACGAGCGATTTTACGTGATCGGAGAGGGTTTCTTGGTGTGGCGGTGACTCCTCGTTCGTGGTGTCGAGTGTTCGAGTCGTATCGCCGGCGTGTTCGGTCCCGAAGCTATGGTGCGTCCCCTCGATGGAAGGTCCGAAATCATCGACGGTAAACTCGATCGGATCAGCTGTCATCGCTCGCCCCCACGGGGAGACCTCGAAGTATGCGGGGATAACGGCGAAGAAGTTGATCAGATCACAGCTACGCAGCCGTAACACGCCGTAGCAATCAAACAGCTGTCGGTACCGCTGATCAGCGTTCATCTGGGCGTTGAGCAGGCTTCGGTATTCGGTGAACCCAGATTGTAGATCACGGATCGTCGTCTGTCGAATGCTTTGATCGTCCATCTGTTCGACCGGTGAGGGATGTGACGTCGCGTTGGCCGCGTACTGTCGGTGACTATCAACCGGGAGATCGAAGTTGTCACGGACCTGCGTGTCGAAGTACGTCGAGATCCGAAAGTCCGCATCGACTCTCTGCGCGTACGTGCGAATATCGTCGTCGGTAACGATCCCGTTGTCAGTTCCGAAGACGACGAGTCGTGAGGTACCTAGGTAATCATGTGTTCCCTTGCTCCCCGCCCGCGTAAGGAGTGTCCCGTGAAGATACGGCACGCGTCGTGCATTCAGCGTCCGAACGAGATCGACGACGGCGCTCTGTCCGACTGCGTCGATTCGCGTGAGACGCATATTCTCGGCGAGGAGGACTCGAGAGGTCGGACGCGGGAGGATGCCAAGTGGGGTGAGATCCACCTCCGTGAGTTGTGTGCTGATGTTCTCCGGGATTCCCGATTTGACGATTTCGTGCATTTTCTTCGCGATAGAGGAGGGTTTTCGCCCCTTCGTCGAGGGCGTCCCACTGGAGCCTTCACCGTAGGCGGTGACTGGCTTGCCCCGGTTTCCGAGTGCGTCCTCAATGGATCGCTCGTGATTTCGGTCGTTCGAGTAACCGATGAGACAGTGCTCCTGTTGGATCGTGCCCGGGGCGGTCAGTTGCTCGACGGCAGCGAGTCCAGGGATATTCTCGAGGATCTCTTCGACGATCCCGTCCATCGGAAACGCGGTCGCTGTCCGAAGGTCCGGATCGCTGTGACCGGGTAGCATAATCCGGATACACCAGATTCGGCCCGGGCCGGGGAACTGATTGTTGTCTGCGTCCAGTGCGAACGGGGTGCGGAATTCGTCGATCGGTTGTGTTGACATTGGATTCGTTTGTGAGTATTAGGTGCTCTGCGGGCGGTCTCCACTCAGGGCGTGCGTCGTCATCGGTGATGGCACACGCCAAGAGCGATCCTGAAGGACGAGACGGTTGTCTGCCCCGTGTGTCGCATCGATCTCGGATGGCAGCTGTCCGAACAGGGATAGTTCCGGGGGTTGATATGGGATTTGGGCGTGAAGCCAGCGGTCGAATACTGGTTCGACGGCCGGCGGACCGAGCGGAGTCGATGCCGGCACCGTATATTGCTCGATAAAACTCGAAACCGCGGCCCCGAGTTCGGTATCCAGGCCGCTTGGCGAGTCCCATCGTCGTCGAGGTGACAGTGTGCGGAACCGATGGCCGTCTCGGTATACGACCGTCACCGAACCGAGAAACGTCGGCCGAATCGGATCGACGGGCCACGGAATGGCACGATACTGCTCCCGACAGGCAGCCACCGAATTGTACGCTTCGGTGTCACCATCGGGATGGACCACCGTCACCTGTGGACCGTCCACGACCACGCGCGGGGCTGAATACGTAAGCGAGGTGGGCGATACGTGAGCGGGACTTGCCACCAGACATCGATCACGGGTACTGAGTCGACGTCTGCCAGTGGCATCGATCGTCCATCGCGGGGACGTCCCCGCAGCCGTAAGAACGACACCACCGCGCCGATCTGAGACCGGCGTCGGGAGGGTGTACCACGCCGTGAACGCATCCGTTCGGTCGCCACGGAACGGTACGGCGAGGATTTCAGTTGCCCATCGAGCGGCCTCCTTGGTAGGCGTCACGACGAACAGTCTGTCGCCTGTCTGTCTCGCCTGGTTGGCGGCCATAATCACCTCACCGGCAGTCTCGACCGCGGTGTCGGCGCGTGCGGCTTCCGGATCGACGATGATGACCGGCGTCGTCGCGCTGGCTGGTGCCCCCCTGAGATGTGGCTCTCCCCACGTTCGGTCGGGGGTTGGGGTTACCGCACAGCCAGCCTCGCGCAGCCATCGGGTGGCCATCGCGATGAGTGTGAGCGGGTCGGACTGCTCGGAGAGGTCACTACGTGTCGGCTGGGCGGCTCGCCTATCAGGATCCGGCGATCCGACAGGAGTCGACACCACAGTCTCGGGGGCGACGCGAAGCGGACCGCCGCGTGTCGACGGCCACTCACAGCCCGAATACAGCGGAACGAACGCAAGCAGCGATCGAAGATCCGCACCATCCAGCCGGAGCGTGGGCTCGACATCGAGTGAGCCATACAGACCGACCGCTGGCTGGCCTGCCAGGAGTGCGTCGTACTCATCGGCACTCGTGAGCAACGCCAGTCGCCGCTGGTCTTTCGGTGAGACGTCCGGAAGCACCCGTCGTGATTGCCGGGTGATTCGGAAGTCGCTCGCCGCCGCGTGAAGCACCGACCACGTGTCATCGGGGTCGAACCGAGAGGGTCGTGTCGTCCACGCGTCGGCGGCAAGCGTCCGACTCGATCGGAGTCCGTCGGGGAGGACGCGCGCCAGCCCATCCGGCTTGAAAGCATCGACAGCCGCTGTCAGAGTGTGCCTGCCGAGCGGTTCTGACTCACCGGTGGCCTCGCCGACGCGAAGGGTCACCTCGAAGCTATCGCCCGCCCCAGACGTGATCAGCAGCTGTGTGACCGTCGCGATTCCACGCTGATGGTTAGAGATAAATACGTCTTCGAGGACCGATCCAAGCGATGAGCCAGCTTCTCCGTCAGTCGCGACTACACGTGCGGTCCGTAGCGGTGCATAGCCGAGGTCGTCCATTCTGAGTGGCCCGCGAACGAGTCCGATCCACCCCGGAAGTGTTTCCGAAAGTGCGGTGCACAGCGTCTCTGTCGCTGTCTCCTCAGGTGTGGATCGTGTTGGTGCTGCGTGTCCACTATTGTGTAGCAGGTGTGGTGTCGCCGTGAGGATCACTCCCGTGTACGTCGGGTAACTCGGACAGAGCAACTCGACCGAGCCGTTCGTCGCATCGAGCGTGCGTTCGACACTCTCAACGAGTGGTGCGTCGAGATTCTGTTCGAGACGGTACGACGTATCGTCGATGCCACTTGGAAGTACTTCGACAGCAGCTCGCAAAAACCGGGGGAAGGTGTCCTGTCCGTTCGTAGTCTCGTTCATCGTTGACTGGGCGTTATTCGACGTGCTTGCTCCAGCGGATCCCCTCGATTGTCTCAGTTGTGTACTCGATTCGAGGCTCACCTGCGATCGTTCGGCCGATCCACGTCCGGTTGGGACTCTGCGAACCGAACACGTTCTGTGTCCATCTCCTGTGGCGCTCCTCGAACGCCGACCTGTCGACGGCGGTGTCTGTGTCTGTGACAGTGAAGCTATTGAGGAACCACTCGAGTGCTCGCACGTATCGGTCGTGTGTGCTCACTCCCGGGAGCGTCGCGATGATCGGTGAAGAGACACTCTCTTCGTGATCATACACCGTCAGATGCGTTTCGAGGCTGATCGGATCCTGACTGAGGAACGCTGCGATCCGCGTTGCAGACGCAGTCGAGTTGGCGAAGACCGTCACCGAATCCGATGGACACTCGCGGATCGCGTCCGCGAGTGCTGCGCCATCGGGATCTACTAGCGTAGAGGAGCGATCCCCCTCATTCGGGACTATCTGTACGACACTCCTCAGCGAGTGGTGTTGCTGTGCGTGTGAGCGAAGCGTGTCTTGGGGTCCAAATCGGAAGGGTGTCTGTTGTTGGGGTATCATTGTTGAGGGTTGTCGTGTTTGTGTGATGATGCTGCCGTCGATCTGCTATATCTGTCCGATCTTGCAGGTAGATGTCTCTCTGGTACGTTCATAATCGAGAGTACCGAGTATCGATCGCGTCATCGTCAAAAGATATAAATAGCAGACGGTCGCCCGCGGACCACGGTGGAGAAGAAAGCCGCCTCGCCACCGAGTGTAAACTACCCCACCCTACTCCCTCGGCGCATACGCGCCTCGGTCCTTAAGGGTGGGGCTTTGATGTGGACTCCCGACAATCAGGCACCAGCAACAGGCCGGTGACTCTCGCCGTTCAACGTCCCACCATTTATACGCAGGTCTACTTCTGCGTCTCCGCTCCCCGACTTGGGCGAGGAACGGAGTTTGTGCGTCCGCTTTCGAGCGTAGCGTAGCCCGATGTTCTTCGCGCCGTTGTAGTCCGCGTTCACCTCGTACCCGCACTTCTGGCACTTGAAGCGTTCTCCGTGGCGGTTGTCCTCGTGCGTGAACCCACAGTCCGTCCGAGAACAGCGTTGGGACGTGTGGTTCGGTTCGACTTGCTCCACGGAGACACCCCACTCAGGTGTCTTGTAGGAGACGTACTCGTAGAGGCGTCGGAACGCCCAGACGTGGTGCCACTTCGCGTGCGGAAGCCGCTCACGAATGTCGGTTAAGTCCTCGAACACGATAACATCACAGTCGTGTTCGACGGCTTCCGTGACAAGCTCGTTGGCGAGCGTGTGGATGTACTGCTTTCGCCACGCTTCTTCGCGCTTCCCGAGTCGAAGCAAGGCGTTGTGTGCGGCTTGCGCGCCTCGCTGTTGCATCTCTCCACGCCGCTTCTCGAACTCGCGGCACCAGTGGTCGTACTCGTCTCCCTGCCAGAACGTGCCGGTCGAGGAGACGGCGAGTGAGTTGACGCCGAGGTCGATACCGAGGACCGTTTGGTCGGGGTGCCCGGTATCTGCCGGAACCTCTGCGTTGTCGTCCCCAGAACGTGAAGCGTTCTGGTGTGCGGACGAGACACACGTCTCGTCAACGCCGTCTGTCCGCCGAGTCGAGAGTTGGATGTAGAACTCGTCGTCCACTGCGTCGTATCGAACCGTACTCTCGCGGAACTCGTAGTCCTCGGAGAGAACGTATCGCTCGTAGGGCGTCGGACTGTCTGCCGGGAGAATGAACGACGGTTCGACCCGTCCCTCAACAGTTGCCAGCGACACCTTGTTTCGGTAGAACGTCGCGCTTCGCGCGTCGTAGTCCATCGTTTCGGCGGTGAACGTCGGGCAAGAGACGCGCTGTCCCTTCTTCCACCGTTCGACAACGCCTTTGACGGCTTCGACGGCGCGTTTGATGGCGGCTTGAACGAGTTGTGCCTGTAGGTCCGTCTCCTCTCGGAATTCGGAGTAGAGCGCGTCACGAACCTGCCGTTTGTTGGTCTTGCACTCGGTGTAGGATGTGTCGGACCAACAGTAGTCAGCGGTTCGGTTCGCGCAGTACAGGTATTGCTCGGCGGTTCGGTGGAGTGCGTCGCGTTGCTCGTCGGAAACGGTGAGTTTCACGACGGCGGTTCGACGCACGTCTATACTTCAGAGAAGGCCCGACGGTACTTATACGTCCGGGAGTCGGTCGGAGTATGCCGGTTGTGTCGTACCGTGTCGGTTTCCTCTCCGGCCTACTCGCTCCCTCTGCTACGCTTTGGTCGCTCCTTGAGGCCGGAGGCTCCACCTTGCATTACGCTGAACGCCCCGCAACGACTGATTACCTCGAAGAAAATGTCAAAGGTGATAATTTAATATAATGGAGAATGACAGCACAGCTATCTTGGATCGATCCGGTATGAGCACAGAAATGGACACATACGTCTTAGAGGCATACACCGACTCTCCAGAGCGATTCTTCCCAGACTGGGCCGAAAAACGCATCCGCGAGTGGAACAGCACTCGTTCTCTCGATACGTTTGTGAACACCGAAGATGTACTCATCTATGATACCGACGAGTTCAATCGGCGCGGTGCTGTCGCCCAAATGAAAGTGACGGATTTACACGTCTTTCTCGTCGTGCAAAAACTGACTGCAGAACGAAGATGGCGAACGCAGGATCCCGCGCCCCGGTTTGAAGTCTCAGAGGTTCAGACGGCGCTCGATACTCGAATCGGGAAACGCCAGACTAGGCGGAAACTCGACACACTTGAGGCAGCGGGGCTTCTCATCTGTTCGACAGCCGGCTCAGCACACGACTACCGACTTGCCGAGCCGGATGTCGCGCCTGTATTCGAACGCGCTGTGCGAGAGAAGTCGGTTCGTATCGAGACGTTTGAGCAGGGCGACCGTGCGACAATCTCGACCGGACTTGGGTTATGGTCGTTCGAGGGGTGTTCTGTATTACTTCGATCCCTCTTTTGGAATGAACTCCGGACCGGGATCTATCTGCTTGGACTGTTCACCGTAAGTACGCTCGTTTATCTGACGTATTTACTGGAGGGCTATCCCTTCGTCGCTACAACCCCAATCCACTATCTGTTGACGGCACTTGGACTCGCCGGTGGGTGGGCAATCGTCATTGGGTCGCTCCGAGAAACGTTCCAGCGGATGGTTAGACGCAAAGAGATTGGTCGAACTCCACAGTGAACTACCCCATCTATGAGGAATCCTACAAATTGACGAGATGTGGAGCGTCTCGTTCGCGCACAAGAGCGGATCTCCTGTGAACGCTGTATCCCTTCTTTACTGCGCTACTCGGTCGCTTTGCTCCTTGCGTTACTCTTTGAGGAAGGGGATTTGGCGCCTAATCTCAATTGAGATTTGTTCGCTCAGCTCACTCCGATACTTCTTGCATCGCCCGTCATCGCCGAGAGCCTAGTCTCTTCCCTTCTCGTCTAATCCAGCTTTTCCCAGCAATCGCTTGACAAACACTACTCTCCAGACGACCACATCCTACCACTACGTAGTCGGTTTCACTACCACACTACGACAGAGTAAACCGCAAGACGGGACAGGGGCACACTAGGATGAACCGACTGAATATAATAATAATCTAGCCAGTCCAGTAAGGGAAGAGACAGCCACCGGCTACTCTTGGGGGAGACCCCACCGACGATCAATACTAGCTCTCGACCAGTGGGAACAGAAGGTCTACCAGTGGGTTCCAAACGGGGATCCAGAGAGAGATCATCGCCGTCTCCTTTGTGGGAACATCTCTGCGAGACATATGATGATGCAGGGAAGAACAGCGATGAAGATGTGGGGGAAGAATACTCGTGATTTATGAGGATGAGGAGAACTGATGAGATCTGGCTCGGATCGTACAGGAGACAACAGACGAGGAGTCTCGGTGATCCGGTGGCTTTGATCCCGGCCGACAACTGGTGGATCGGGTGCCGACGTGTGTCCAATCGATCCATCAAGTGCGCGAAGAGAGAGGCCCAGACGCTGTCTCTGATCGGAGCAACCACGGTGAACAGTTCAAGTCAGACCTCAAGACGGATCACTGTGACTGGCACTCCTGTTAGCGAGGATCTGGGTGTTTCTTCCGAGTCAGTGGTCCGCTCTCTGGTGGGTAATCGGTCCGAGTGATCGGAGTTACTTGGGAATACCCTGCTCGAACGAGAACAACTATAGTAGCGTTTGCAACTGATTACACAGCCGATCGCACGACCGTATGCGATCGGATGAGTGAAGACTTGCAAACGCTACTATAGTCGGTCAGCGACCGTGACAGCCTCCCTGCGATGCACGTGAGAATTTCATCGTGGGATCGGACTGTTTTGTCGAATCTCGAAGGTACCTTCCGCAGCTACGGTGGAAGAATACTGATTCGTGGTCAAGCACCGAGGCACTCGCCTTGTCAATCTGTAGACTGTTCGTTGTTTGGGCTTGTCCGTATGGTTGGTCTCCCTACTCGTTAGGAGTGCTCCTCCCTCCGCGGTGGCCGACGGCAATCCTGTTTCTCACACCCGTTGTGTGCGGCTTTGATGATTGTTATATTCAGTCGGGGAATTGTAGTGTGGGGCCCGGACCGGGTGGTGATTTAGTGGTCGTTGGGGTGGAGTCTCCACACAGTAGTGGGCCATACCAGACACACTAATTGGTGCTAGTGTGGGGCACCATCACTCAATCGAGAGGGTGTTTCTGGAAGATGAACTGTCTGGTCTAGGGGAAACAGATCGATTTATATCACCCGAGTATGGTGGAGGTTGTTCAAACTTACCTCCGAGAAAATCTATGAATCAGACATATTCAGCGCCGAAGTCGACTCCCACGAACCGGTGTGAACCACAGAGTACAGCCGTCCCGAAACAGGCGGCGACGCCGAACGAACGATACGAACAGATCACCGAGTACACTGACGAAACAGGAACGCGACGTCGTATCCGGTATGTGCCACAGGCGGATGGCGTCTGGTGTCGAATCGAAGAACGGTGGGAGACAGCCGACTGGCAGCGTGTGAGTTATCGGACGATCACCGAACTCGATCAGTGGTCTCGACCCACTCCTGACTGCTAGTCGTCCGCCGCAGTACTTGGTTCAGGTGACCCCAATGAAAACAGTTAGTCAGCGAGTCGGTCAAGCACACCGCGCTCGCGTTCAATAATTTTGTCGACGCGCTTCTCGAACTCGGCGAGGCCTTCGTCGTCGTCGTGTTTCTGGCTCATTATAGTAGAGATAGTAGTCGTGTGTCTTGAATCTTCTCACACTTCACTGTAATCGATCCACATCTATTTCTCCAGTCTCGAACCATCGAGCGAGCTCGTCGAATGTGAACAGTCCTGCACGCCTGACTATTTTTTCGATGGTTCTGTCGTCCTGAGGGACCTCAGAATTGATCCCGGACCGTTCCAAGTACTCTTGCGTAGCTATCCAAGCGGTCCGTTTATTACCATCTTCGAAGACGTGAACACTGGGGATTCCAAAGAGGAGTACCGCCGCTCGATGGTACGGATCGTCATACTCGGCGGCCGGCTCTAAGACCTCCCGGCGGAGCTTGAATTTTGGAGCCGTCTTCATCGTCCCGTTGTGCTTGAGATCGTACTTCTCTTCGATGCGACTGTGAATCCGAAGTATCTCTTCAGCTGTCGGAATTCCCCCATCAGCCACAGTTAGTCTCTCCGATCATACACGCCTGTACAATTGCCGTTGGAAAAGTAACTTTGTGGTGTTACGCCAACCAGCGGTGTCTCCCTCTTGGAGTGTGCTACGTGGCGAGGTGATCCACTCGATTTTTGTTGCATCCCACATATCAGTTGGTGGATGAGAACTGGTACTGTCGGACAGAACTATGTGACAATCATCGGCACCCCGTCGGTGGCAATATGATTCACGAACTGCTGTCCGACAGTATGAGTATCACTCCTGACTGCTAGTCGTCCTTGTTAGTATCTGGTTCCTCATCCGAATCGAGATACTTCGTCGCTTCTGGGATTGCTTCCGACGCACCGTAGAGCCGTTCAGCCTGTTCGCGGGTCAACCGTGGTCCTGTGTATGGAAGGTCTGCGTACTGGTTCCAGACGTTGCGATGTTCGACCGGAAGTTGTCGATGCCACTTCCGATATGGAGGCTCGTCGGTCCGATGGATGTGGACGTGACAGCTCTGACAGACCGGAATGCCGTTTTCGGGCCGGTTGTCGGAGTCGTCACCGTTCACGTGATGCACAGACAGTGCTTGATGACGTTCGTATCCGTTCTCCGGCGAGCGCCCACAGACCACACACCTGTTTCCGTTCTCGTCGAACACTGCGGTACGAAATTTTCGAGGCGTCACAGGAAAATTGACGGAGTCACACCACTTTTTTGCACCCTCTGCAGTGCCGTCGGATGGGGTGCTCCAACCGGTTTGTATCTCCCGATGGAAGTGCGGGAGTTGGGTGTTTCAGACTCCCGCCAGATATGACGAAACGACGAGACACATCCACCACGAGTGTGGATCTCGACGAACTGTACCGTGCGTGTACGACTACACCCGAGACAGACTACCCAGAGTATGTCTCCGGGTTCGAGGTTCGGTTCACGATCCAGCGTGGACCACGATATCGCTACCGGTTCGAACCCAGACAGACTGGCCCGGGCTGGTGGCGCTTCGAAGACGAATGGACGGGCTGTAGCTGGCGGCCAGTCGGTCGCGAAGTCGTCGATCGAGTCGACCTCCGACTCACGGCTGCCGAGCAGGGAGAGTCGTATGAGTGAAGATAATGATGAGCCGTATGATGGACCGGGAGAGGCCGATGACCTCCCGCTGTATCAGGAGACGGATCTGTTCTATCTGCTCAGCCATCATCGTAAGCGCGCGGTCGTACTCACGCTAGCCACTTCGCCGTGGAGTCGCATCCACCTTCGACAGCTCGCAGAGGTACTCGCACTCCTTGAGGCGGATGTGGAACGTCGGCGTCTATCGACCGCGCACGTGCGGACAGTCAGAACGAATCTCAAGCGTTCGCATCTCCCAGCGCTCATCCGCACTGGCGTTATCGCTTGGGACGACAAGCAGTCGAATGTCCTCGTCCCTGGGCCGGCGTTCGCGAGTGCCGTCCACACGCTCACAACAGCCGGGCATTCGCTGGCACGATCGCCCTCCGAGCGGTAGGACCGAATCAACCGCCTGTTAATAAATCAATCAGGCTGCATTATTTAAAGTATAAATATTCATAGATAGTTTATTCGGGAGCCAGGCAGCACACGACTTGCTCACGTTCTTGAGCCGACACCACGACGAGAGGTTTTTGATCAGCGAACTCACAGATGTCCTCGAATACACACGCAAAAGTGTCTCGAATGCTGTCGACACCCTCGAGAACAACGAACTCGTCTTCACTGAGAGGCGCGCACAAACCAGGGCTGTTATTTTCCGCGGCAAGCTCAAGCAAGATCCCTAGCGAGCGCCATCCAGTCGTCGTTCTGCCTCTAGGTTTCCAGTCCCCACAGATGGCGACGAGTTACTCTACCGTCACACTTTTCGCCAGGTTGCGTGGCTTGTCGATAGCTCGACCCTTCAGATTCGCCACGTGGTAACTGAACAACTGGAAATAGACGTTCGCCACGAGCGGCTCTAGTTCGCCCACTTCGGAAACCCGGAAGACTTCGTCAACGAACTTCTCAGCGTCGACCGTCTCTGAGGCGGCGCCGAGCACCGGTGCACCCCGCGATTCGACTTCCTTCACGTTGTTCAGCGTTTCGGACGCGCGCGCCCCCTCGGTCAGGATCGCTAGTACAGGCGTCTCAGACGTCACTAGCGCTAGCGGCCCGTGCTTCAGTTCCCCCGCAGGGAACCCCTCGGCGTGATCGTACGAAATCTCCTTCAATTTCAGCGCTCCCTCTAACGCAACCGGAGCACCAAGCCCTCGCCCGATGAAGAAGAACGCGTCGCCGTCGGCGTACTCCTCTGCTGCCAGACGCACCTGCTCCTCGTTATCTAGCACCTGCTGCACAGCACCTGGCAAGCCCCGCACGTCAGACAACAACTCTTGAGCGTCCGCCGTCGACATCGTCCCGCGCTGCCGACCCACGTGCACTGCTACCAGCGTCAGCGTCGCCACCTGCGAGCAGAACGTCTTCGTCGCGGCGACGCCGATTTCCGGGCCGGCGCGGATGAACACCGTATCGTCCACCAGTCGGGTTACCGTGCTCCCGAGTGTGTTCGTCACTGCGAGCGTCCGTGCACCGGCGCGCTTGGCCCGCTTAAGTGCCGACAGCGTGTCGGCCGTCTCGCCGCTCTGTGTGACGGCCACGACGAGGGTCCGCCACGGATCGCGTCCGCCGTCGAATTCGTACTCCGAGGCGACCTCCACAGAGGTACGAACGTCAGCGTGCTCCTCGAACAGTTTTGCCGCATAGAGCCCCGCGTGATATGACGTTCCACAGGCGATGAACTGCACCTCCTCCAGCGAGTTCAGATACTCTTTCGGGAGGTCGATCTCCAACTCTACCTCGCCTTTCATCTCGTCGACCCGGCCGGAAATCGCCTGGCGGAGCGCTGTCGGCTGCTCGTGGATCTCCTTGAGCATATAGTGCTCGTAGCCGCCCTTCTCGGCCGCTTCGGCGTCCCAGTCCACCTCCTGCACCGCACGTGAGACTTCCTCGCCGTCGACGTACACCGTCGCGCCGTCTTCCGTGATGTGAATCACGTCGCCCTCTTCAGGGTAGCTCACGCGTCGAGTGTGCTCGACGAACGCAGGGACGTCGCTCGCGAGGAACGTCCCGTGGTCAGCGAAACCGAGCACGAGCGGGTTTCCGCGTCGCGTCGCGACGATGCCGTCACGGCCCGCGACAACGACACCGAGCGCGTAGTTCCCTTCGAGGCGATCGACGACGCTCGAAACCACGTCGACGAGGTCACGCTCGGGTTCGAGTTCCTCTTCGACGAGGTGCGGGACGACCTCCGTGTCAGTGTCGCTCGTGAACTCGTGGCCGCGTGCTTCGAGCTCGTCACGCAGCGTAGCGTAGTTCTCGATGATCCCGTTGTGGACGACCGCGACGTCACCAGACTCGTTCGTGTGCGGGTGCGCGTTCACGTCCGTTGGCTCGCCGTGCGTCGACCACCGCGTGTGGCCGATACCCATCGTCGCCGTCGAACGTTCTGGCAGAATTTCAGTGAGCGCCGAGAGTTTGCCCTCCTTCTTGTAAACGTCTAAGGTCCCGCCGCCGAGGGCAACTCCAGCCGAGTCGTAGCCGCGGTATTCGAGGTTCGAGAGCCCGTCTCTCAGGATCGGCAATGCGTCTTCCCGACCGACGTATCCGATGATTCCACACATCTTATCCCCTCCGCACGACCGCGTCGTGTTCGATCCGTCCGCTCACGTGACACCCTGACTCGACGGTCGTCTGATTGCCGAGCACCGTCCCCGGCGACAGGGTAACGCCACCGCCCAGCGATCCGTTGTCGCCGACGACGCCTCCCAAGCGTACCTGCTCGTACACGTCGCTGTCGACGACGACGTTCGTCTCGCCACCTTCGACCGTCGCATTCGGTCCGATCGAGGCGTTCTCACCGACGATACAGTCGCGAACGACCGCACCGTCACCGATCCGCGCATCCGGAAGTACGACCGCGTTCGCGACGACGGTGTTCGATCCGATTTCTACGTTGTCGCCGAGTGACGTACCGGGTAACACTGTCGCCCCCGGTCGGATGCGAACGTCAGATCCAAGCGATGTCTGCTCGACGACAGTCGCTCGCTCGTGGACGGCGGCCGTCGACGAGTCAGATGGGTCGAGCCGATCGAGCATTCGACCGTTGACCGCGAGCACGTCCCAGAGATGAGAGACGTCGAGCCAGAGGCCGTCGAACGGGACAGCACGCAGCCCGTCACGGCGTTCGCGGAGCGCGGTCGTGATCCCCAGTTCGCCTTCGGCCTCCGCAGATCGCAGGTCCTCGAAGATCGAGTCGTGGAGTCCGTAGACGCCCGCGTTGATGTAATCGGTCTGGACGGTGTACGCCGGCGGCTTCTCCTCGATAGAGCGAACCGTTCGTCCCTTGAGATCGACGACGCCGTAGTTTTCGGGATGTGCGTGCCGCGTCACGGCAATGATGGACTCTCCCGTACTCTGTCGCTCGTTCATAACTGCCGAAATCGCACTCGGTTCGACGATCCGGTCGCCGTTGAGCGCGATGAACTCGCCCTCAACCTGCGATTCGGCCTGTAACAACGCGTGCCCGGTTCCGAGCTGCGTCTTCTGGACGGCGTATTCGATGTCGACGTCCCAGTCGTCACCGTCGCCGAAGTAGCTCTGGATCCGTTCGCGCTTGTAGCCGACGACGAACACGAATTCGTCGATCCCGGCCTCGCGTGCAGCTTCGAGGACGTGTTCGAGAAGCGGCTGATTGCCGATGGGGATCATCGGCTTCGGCCGCGTCCGCGTGAGCGGCCTGAGTCGCGTCCCCTCGCCGGCCGCGAGGACAACTGCCTTCATACTGTTCGTGTTACAATACGAGGGGTTCAATATTTTGGTTGCGTCGCAAAGCAGTCTGAAGTCCGTTCGCTTGAGTCGAAGCGCGGCTATTTATACTTATCAGAGTAGTAAATTATTATGCGCCAAGTGTGCGCAGTGCTAAACTGTGAAAGCTAGAGCAGCACTCGATATGGATCTAAATTATAGAATACTTTGAAATATGACCAGTTCTTTGTGAACCTTACCTGAGAGGTCTGCCTGATACAGATTATCCTCGTCTATATCTGCTCGCTGGCTCTGTAAACCGCACTGTATCCTAACCTCTTTTCCAATAACCAATATGATCGGTACTGTGGATAACAGATAAGTTCCTAATCATTAGTGGCGCAAGAGAAAATGAAAACGAAAGTCGCTCGTCGCCAACCTGAGGCGTAAACCTGGTTTAAAGCTTGACCGGCTCTTTGGTGTCCTTCCCTGCGAGTTGCTGGGGCATAGTCAAGATGACGGTCGTCGTCCCACCAGTCTGACTCGTGATATCAAGTTGGACCTTAGTACCAGTCGTGAGACCCACATATTGGTCGCCTCCTTTGATCGCAGAGGCGTTGATTGTCACCTCGTAACGGTCACCACCGGAGTTAAGCACGCCAAACGAGTCATCCTCGTCGGTCCCCTCAACCTTAGTGAGATTGAAGTACGTTTCATTTCCTGCAGGATTGGCGTATCCATCTGTACTGTTGACTAGCGTCGTGACGTTGGTGTCGCTGAGATACTTGATCGACGTGGTATCCATATCGACAGCACTTGACCCAGCGGCCAGTCGGACCGTCAAAGTTACATTCGATATCGTGTCATCGTTCCCAACTGTTCCGTGCTGATTGACGACCTCTACTCTGTTCGTCACTTTGTCAACACTCTCTTGGCCTGCGTCCTCCGCGGTCGCTTGGAGGAATCCGGCCGTGTTCACAAGAACACCCGCTGCAATTGCAGCGACGAGAACCATCGCGATGAACACGATAAGCGTACCAATACCGACCTGACCGCGTTCGTCTTTATTGAATATCTCTAACATTGTCTCACCTTAGAGTGGGATGGGATCATCTTCCTCTTGGCCTGCGAGCTGTTGCGGCATCGTCATAATTACCTGCGTCGATCCACCAGACCGACTAGTGATCTCAAGGTCGACGGTATCTCCCGTTTTGAGTCCTCCGGATCCACCCTCGACAACCGAGCTGTTGATTACGATCTCAAACCGGTCGGCCTGACTATTCACCACCGGGAAGGAATTGTCTCCGTCGTCGTCCAGCGCGTAAGCGGTGTATTCCGTCGAGTTGAGTCCGACTTTTCCTCCGTTAGCAGCGGTTACGGTCACGTTCTCTTCGCTACTAGTGTCTGATGTATTCTTGAACACTAGATTTTCGGCCTTGGTTCCACTTACGTACTTTATCGTAGTGTCCTGAAGCGACACTGCTCCAGAACCAGCCGCAAGCCGAACCGTCAGGTTTAGGCTATCAATCCTTTTCTCACTACCGCTTGCGTTCACTAATCCGTGTGTACTCACCACGTCGAGCCTATTCGTCACCTTGTCGACGCTCTCTTGCCCTGCGTCCTCCGCAGTCGCTTGGAGGAATCCGGCCGTGTTCACGAGGACGCCCGCCGCAATCGCAGCGACGAGAACCATCGCGATGAACACGATAAGCGTACCAATACCGACCTGACCACGGTCGGTTTTGTCTTGTTCGAACATATTGTGTTGTCTCCAGTCTGGTCCCGCATCCCCCTGCAGGAGTTGGAACCATTCGATTCATCCTACCAATAGGTGCTACATAAGGGTGAGGGGGCAGATATCAAATTTGATTATTGATGCCTAGCCAATTCAGAAAGTGCTCGCAGGAATACGGTGTCTCTGCTTCCCGTCGTGAAGCCGATCCATCGTCTGATCGTATGTTTCCCTTTCGGCGTATCCACTACTGATACTGGTCGAATGTGGTGTCTGCGTAGTCTCCGTGTCCGGTTGGGGTGGTACTATTTTATAGCTGGAAAAGACGGAGGCTTCGAGGCTATGATATGGGGTGTCGCTCTGGAACCGGCGGAGTTCGGTTGAAGGTCCAGAGTTCTCAGGGGTGATCGTACACTGGTGGATGTCGACGTCGTATGGCGGACATAAAAGGCGTTAATGGTGCATTTTATCACTCAAGAGGAGGCCGGGGAATGAGGATTCCAAGGGTGGAAGGTCTGTGCGAGCAGCCACACACGACCAGTCACCGGGAAAAGTTAGGTATCAGCGTGTGGACCAAATCGTAGAGTAGATCATTGCTGGGCGACTGCTGTAAATTAATGCAGACGGCTTCAAGCACCCAGCACTGCGGATGATTTCAAGTGTGCAGCTGTAGATCGCTCACTGTCTTCCAGCTGGCGAGTGAGAAGTTTTCCAGCAATGATGATCGGCTGTCTGGCACTAGAATAAGGGGGCGGAAAGTGTGCCTAATTATAATCACGGCTCGTCAAGAGCGACTTTGCACGCGTTCGTCCACGTTCCGAACTCTCGATAGTATGGCGTCCGCGAAAAGTGTCCGCGTTCTCTGAGATCTCGCTGGGTTGGCTCCCGACCTAGCTCGTCAGCGAGGCGCCGAATTTCTTCTATTAATTCGGCACGCGTCACGGCGTTACCCTGGCCACCACTATTTGGTTCAAGGCCGGCAGCGCGAACTGCATCAGACCAACTGTCCCATCGATCCCGATAGGGACGCCGTGAATACGTTCCATACGACGACAGATCGGAAGCCGAGGGTGTTTTCTCCAAATCGACAGCCAGACGGCGCAACTCCAAGAGCAGTTCTGCACGGAACTGATCTTCAGTGTCGCCTTCAAGGAGTTCGTCGATCTTCAGACGAAACGCTTCATCGGTAATCCCGTGGTAACGCTCTACTTCAAGACGCTCAACGCTGAAGCCTGCGTCTTCAAGCGCTGCCTCCCACGATCCATACTCATCGGTGAATTGTACTGGATCTCGTTTCCCGTGACCAGCCATCGCTGCACGCGTAGGAACGCGGTCAAGCTCATTTTCCAACCGTTGGAGCTCACTACGTAAGGCTGAACGTAGATCTTCCGGCATAGATTCTGAACTGCTCAAACTCTTGCACTACATACTGCTAAAGCTATGGGACTCAGCAGCGAGTTCCGTTTTTTGAGTGGGGCTTACCGTTTGGTGGCTACTGGTTGGCTCTCCGGAGTGCCTGACGAACGGTCCCCTCGACTGTATGTTCGGTCTCGAATCCGAGTCGGTCTCGCGCAGTTGCGGTATCGACGGTGAAGTCCGGCCCGGTGGGCTGGCTCTCTCGTGGATCCTCGACGTACTCGATTTTCGGCTCGTACCCTCGCTCTTCTGCGCACACCTGCTGGATCAGTTCCGCAACGTCGGTGACGCTCAACTGCTCCCCGCTCGCGAGCGGGATGTCTGTCGCACCGTAATCTCCGTCCAGTAGGGCCGAAAGGGAGTGACGGTACGCGCGGGCGACATCGTTCACGTGAATGAAATCGAACGTCTGCGTTCCCGGACGGTGGACCGTCAGCGGCTTTGATTCGAGTGCCCGGCGGACGAAGATGTTGATCACCGTCTCTTTGCCGATCGTCGCGTCTCCGAACTCGTGCGTCCCGTAGAGATTCGCCGTCAGAAAGAGGTGCGCCGGGAAAGAGCCCTCGGCGAGGTCGTGGATGTCGTCCTCGTTCATCTTCTTCGTCAGGCCGTAGAGACTCACCGGATCCCGCGGGTGTTCCGCTCCGATCGGGAACTCGATCGGTTCGCCGATCACGGCCATACTGGAGGCAAAGGCCAGCGGAATCCCCTGTTTGTGACAGTACCACGCGAGGTTCTCGGTTCCTTGCACGTTGACCGAGAACGCACGGTCGGGATCGCCTTCGCAGTCCGGAATCCCGCTGATCGCCGCGAGGTGACAGACGGCGTCGACATCCGACAGCGCAGTCTCCAGTCGCTCCTCGTCGCGAATGTCGAGTTCGACGAATCGAGCGTCCGGGAACGCCGAGATCTGATGGCCGGATAGATCGTCGATCGCAACTACGTCAGCGCCCGCATCGAGAAATTCGCGGACCACTCGCGAGCCGATGTAACCGCCGGCCCCCGTGACCGCGATCCGTCGAGAATCGAGCATACCCGCAGTTTTCGGGGCACGGACATACCTTCTTCGAGAGAGTCGCTCCCACACCTACGTAACGAGCGCGTAGAAGAATCCGAGTCCGACCGCCGCGGTGAGGACGACCGCGAATAGCCCCTTCTTCGCACTCGCAACCGACCGATCCCGAACTGTCTCGATAGCGTAGCCGGGCAAGCCCTCGAACAGCAGATGCGAGAGGAACGCGCCCTCTTCACCGCCGGCGTCGTCGATGAGTTCCTCGAGGACGCGCTTCGAGTAGCCCTGCCAGAATGCCCGCTCGAGAAGCCACTGCGGGTCGGTCCGATACTCGAACACCTTGTGCTCGACGACGGCCTCGGGATTGTACCAGACGCGTTCCCCGAAGGCCTCGTACATTCGCGCCGACAACTCCGTCTCCTCGCCCTGGATCTGCCTGTCGCCGTGGCGGCCCAGATTCGGGTCGAAATCGCCGACTTCCTCGAAGACGTCGCGTTTGAACGAAATGTTCGAACCGAACGTGTTCCTGACTTCGCGTTCGTCTTCCGGGAAGCCCCGGTGAGTGACGCCGACGAGCCAGTAGAACTCCGGCGGGAGCCACTCGGGCTCGCCGGCGACCCATCGCGGGGCCATCCGGCCACCGGCCGCAATCGCGTCCCGTCGTTCGTACGTATCTACCAGTTCTGCGAGCCAGTCGTCTCTGGCGACGGCGTCGTCGTCGAGGAACGCCACGACGTCACCGCTGCTCCGTTCGATCCCGGCGTTCCGGCTCCGTGAGAGCCCTATATTCGAGTCGTTACAGTGGAGAACGACGTCTTCGACGTCGCCGTACTCGCGCTGCACCAGTTCGTAGAGCTCTTCGCTCCCGTCGATCACGACCACGACTTCGACGTCGTCGTACGTCTGCGCCAGCACGCTCTCGATCGCGTCTCGGAGGTCATCGTACTGGTCCGGATCGTACGCGCAGACGACGACGGAGACATCCATCGACCGATCGATGCCAACGAACTACTGTAAGGGTTGTGTAATCGTATATTTGGCATCGATTACGGAAGATGCCGGGTCTCGTTTGGGACGGCTTATCCGTCTCGGACGTCGTACGTCTGCTGTGAACCGCAAGCGATGCCACGCGCGGTTCCGTCCCCAACGATGAGAATCGGCCAGACCTCCTTCGTCGTCTTCGCCTCGAAGCTCCTCGGCTCGGCACTGGGATTCGTTGCGACTCTCTATTTCGCACGAACCCTCGGAGCCGCCGTACTGGGTCAGTACGCCCTCGTTCTCGCGATCGTGGCGTGGCTCTCTCTGGCCGGGAACCTCGGCATCTCCGGGGCGATTACCAAGCGAATGAGCGAGAGGACGGACGCGCCCGCGTACGCGACCGCGGGTGCACTCGTCGTTGCGGCACTCGGCCTCGCGCTCGGTGCACTCGTGCTCCTCTTTGACGAAGCCGTAAACGCGTACGTCGGCGAACCGGTCGCGCCGCTCGTCGTCGCGCTCCTGCTGTTGGGGCTCTTTCAATCGCTCACGAACTCGGCACTGCAGGGCGAGCGGAAGGTCTACATCACGGGCCTTCTCACCCCCGTCGGGATCGCCGTCCGCAGCGTCATCCAGATCGCGCTCGTCTTCGTCGGACTCGAACTGGTCGGGATGATCGCGGGCTACGCGATCGCGAACTTTCTCGTCGCTGTTGTCGGCTTCGCTCTCTTGTCAGTTGGCTTCGCTCGCCCGTCGCGAGAGCATTTCGAGTCCCTCTACGAGTACGCGAAATTCTCGTGGCTCGGCGGCCTCAAATCGCGGTCGTTCAACGACGTCGACGTGCTGCTCTTGGGCGTTTTCGTCCAGTCGTCGCTCGTCGGGGTCTACTCGGCGGCCTGGAGCATCGCGAAGTTCCTCACGCTGTTCGACTCGGCGGTGAGTTCGACGCTCTTCCCGGAACTCAGCCGCGCCGACGCGGAGGGAAATCGAGAATCTGTCGCCGGTCTCGTCGAGGATTCGCTGACGTACGGGGGGCTCATCTTGATCCCCGGTCTCTTCGGCGGGTCCCTACTGGGCGAACGGCTGCTCCGAATCTACGGCCCAGAGTTCGTCCAGGGGGCGACCGTCCTGTGGGTTCTGATTCTGGCGACGCTGCTCTACGGCTACCAGAAGCAACTCCTGAACGCGTTGAACGGTATCGACCGTCCGAAGGTCGCATTCCGGATCAACGCTGCGTTCATCGCGGCGAACGTCGTCTTGAACCTCGCACTGATATCAGCGCTTGGGGTCGTCGGCGCGGCCGTCGCCACTGCCGCATCCGCAGCGCTCGGCGTCGTCCTCGCAGTCTCCGCCCTACGCTCGGAAGTCCACTTTACGATTCCGTACGGAGAGATTGCTCGGCAGTTCGTTGCCGCCGTAGCGATGGCGGCTGCCGTCGTCGGATCCGAGACGGTTCTGGAAACGGCGACGAACCTCAACCACAACTTCGCGACGGTGGTTCTCCTCGTGGCCGTCGGGGCGACAGTGTACTTCTTCTCGCTGTTCGGCCTCTCCGCGCAGTTCCGAGCGACGGTGATCGAAAACAGTCCTCTGTGACTTCCCGAAATCTCGTGATGGGATTCCCCGGGTTTACTCGGAGGTCAACAGCCGCATAAGTCGATGCATCAACGAGAATCAGATTCGGCAACGAGGTTCGCTTGAGGGGAGAGTGAGGGCACTATGGGGCGTCGAAGATGGCTTCGAGATCCCGAACGGAGAACAGATGCACATCCGATCGGTTCGCGGTCTGTGCCTTGATCTCGTCTGTGAATCCAGATCGCGAAAACAGTGCGTACTCGACCGTCCGATCACCAGTATGCCATCGAATCTCCGGCGTTAGGGCTTCGAGATCCGTCAGAAGCCCCGTACCCACGGGGTCGTTCGTCCACTTGCACTCACCCAACAGCAGTGTGTCCGTCTGTGAGTTCAATCCGACGACATCGATTTCCGCACCATCGTACCACCAGCGGCCGACACGATCGCACGCGACCGGGAACGCACTCGTCGCGACGGCCTGCTGACAGACGCTCTCGAAGGTCTGACTCGTGTGTGTTGGTAATGCCTCCTCGATCGACCGACGGACTGGGGCCGTCCGTCCCTGTTCGAGGACGCCGCGATTCGGCGCAACGAATCGGAACCAAAAGCGGAGAAAGTCATCGGCGATCCGATAGACACCGCGGCCGTCGGGGTCGGTAACTGGGGTCTCTCGAATCACGAGCGCGAGTTTCGAGAGATTCTTGAGATACCGAGAGATGCTACTGGCGTCTTTGCCGATCTCGGTGGCGATTTCCGTCACCCGGGTCGAACCGCCTGCGATCGCTTCGAGGATCGCCATATACGTCGCCGGCTCTCGGAGTTCCTGTCGTAGTAGAAACTCCGGTTCCTCGTAGAGAAATTCTCCTTTCGAGAGCACGTGCGATTCGATGTTCGACAGCAGCGAGGCGTCGGGCTCGAACTGTTCGAGGTATGCGGGGACCCCACCGAGGACGCTGTAGGTATCGATCTGCGTCTCGATATCGTAGTCGGTGAAAAACGCGCGCGCATCAGCGAACGAGAGCGGAGTGAGTTCCCACTGTCCGGTTCGACGGCCGTAGAGTGGACTCTCGTAGCTCAACACACCTTCTTCCATCATCGAGATCGACGATCCGAGGAGGACAAGCGAAATCTCCGTGCCATCGAGGATGTCGTCAACAATCGTCTGAAACACTGATGGGATCGATTCGTCTTCTGCAACGAGATACGAGAACTCATCAAGCGCGACGATACAGGCGTCGTCGACGCGGTTCGTGAGATATCGGAACGCATCGACAAAGCCGTCGACGGCAGGGGTGATGTCGTCGAACTGATCGGCACATTGGGCAGCAAACTGTTCCGCATTAGGAGCGGTTCCACGCTGGTCACAGAGGTAATACACTGATTTCGTGTCGACCGAATCCAGTGCGGTCGTCACCAGCTTTGTCTTCCCGACTCGACGGCGACCATACAGAACGAGCAACTGACGGTCGTCCCGAGCAAGATGTGAGCGCAACCAGTCCAGTTCCGCATCTCGATCGATCATTATGCACACGATAATATTATCGCGTGCATAATAACTATTTCCAGTACTATTCGAGTCAGCTTCGGCGGCGCAGAGGAAACACGACCGTGCTAGTTCTCGACGTCGCGCAGAACAGTCTTTCCGGGTTCGATCCCGACGCCGCTTCCAACTTTCACGCCGGCGTTGAGGCTCACGTTGATGCCCGTCTTCACCTCGTCGCCCAGCACCACGCCGAGTTTCCGCCGTCCCGTATCGACGCGCTCGCCCTTCACCGTCATCTGCACCGACGCGTCGTCGTGGCGCAGATTGGCCACTTTCGTCCCAGCGCCCAGGTTCACCTCGCGGCCGAGCAGGGAATCGCCGACGTACGACAAGTGCGGCACTGCCGCATCCGACATCAGAATGGAGTTTTTCACCTCGACACTGTGGCCGACGTGTACGTCCGGGCCGATGGCAGTCGCCCCGCGGACGTAAGCGTTCGGCCCGACCTCCGCGCCCGACTTCACGATGACCGGTCCCTCGATCACGACGCCCTCTCGAATCGTCGCGCCCTCTTCGACGACGACGTCGCCCTCTAATTGTGCTCCGTCCGCGACGTCCCCCTGTATGTCGCGACCGATATCCGCGAGCACGCGTTCGTTCGCCATCAGCAACTCCCAGGGACGGCCGACGTCGAGCCACTGGCCGTCGTATTCGACGACCGAGACCTCGTGGCCGTCCTTGAGGAGCAGTTCGAGCGTTTCGGTGATCTCGAACTCGCCGCGCTCGCTTCTCGCCGTTCGCTCGATGTACTCGAACACCTCCGGCTCGAACGCGTAACAGCCGACGTTCGCGAGGTTCGTCGGCGGGTCCGCGGGCTTCTCGACGATGGCTTCGAGCGACTCGTCGGCGCCGACGGAGACGACGCCGTAGGACGTTGGATCTGAGACGGGCGTCGTCGCGATCGCGTGCCCGCCGGCGTCGGCGAGCGCCTTTGGTAGTTCGGGATCGACGAGGACGTCACCGTTGAGGACGACGAACCGGTCGTCGACGACCGACTCGGCCTGTCCGATCGCGTGCGCCGTCCCCGCGGCCTCCTCCTGTTCGACGTACGTGATCGGCACGCCGCGATACTCCTCACCGAGTCGGCCGATCACGTCCGCACTGCGGTAGCCGATCACGACGACGAACTCGTCGACGACGTCGAGACACGCGTCGAAGACGTGTTCGAGCAGCGGTCGCCCACCGGCGGGAAGCAGCGGCTTCGGTCGAAAGTCGGTCAGCGGTCGCATCCGCGTTCCTTGCCCGGCCGCGAGCACGACTCCGTACATACTTCGTCGGATGATGCAGCGTTCCATAGGTACTGTGGTTTTCGCTGTATCGTCTCCTTCGCAGCCGGTTTGTCTGTGATACGAAGCGAGACACACCCCTCGTTTCGTCTGTTCTGGATTTGGAAGAGCCCACTTCGAGTTGCAACGGTCGCGACGAACGCAGACACACCACTGCTTCAAGTGAAGCTGCCAACAGATGGGGTGAGAGACGACAATCTGCCGTTAGCTGCTGGAGTGAATCAATCGAGTCGGCTGTTGGTCATCGCGCGTTGCCCGCGTCCACAGTGAGCGACAGCTGTGCCAATATCCGTCTGCTAGACCGTGCACAGAGTTGGGCGAATATGTCAGCGCTTTAGTCGAAACTGTGGACTGTTTGCGTATACAGCATCGACACATCGCGCTTCACTTGCAATAGTGGTGTGTCTGTGCTGTCCACCTGAAACAAATGAAAGGGTGGTATTATATACTGTACGAGAGAGAATACAGATATGCGCCACTTCGAGCGGAAGCAGAACATCTTCCGGAACAAAGACGCTCTCGGGGAGTCTTACCAACCGGAGCAGATCGAAGAGCGCGACGACGAGATTCAAGAGTATATGGACGCCCTTCAGCCGGTGATCGACGGGTGGGAGCCGAATAACATCTTTCTGTACGGAAACACCGGCGTCGGAAAGACTGCTGTCACCGAGTTTCTCTTAGATCGTCTTGAGGACGACGTCGCTGCATACGACGATGTAGACCTCTCGGTCATCTCGCTGAACTGCAAGACGCTGAATTCGTCCTACCAGGTCGCCGTCGAACTCGTGAATGAACTCCGTCCCACGGGCGGCGAGATCAGCTCGACCGGCTATCCCCAACAAACCGTGTTCAAGAAGCTCTATCAGGAACTTGAGGCACTCGGCGGCACGGTTCTCATCGTCCTTGACGAGGTCGACTCCATCGGCGGACGCGACGAACTCTTGTACGAGCTCCCGCGGGCCCGTGCCAACGGAAAACTCGATGAGACGAAAGTCGGTGTCATTGGCATCAGTAACGACTTCAAATTTCGCGAAAAGCTCGACCCGAGGGTCCAGGACACCCTATGTGAACGCGAACTTCAGTTCCCGCCGTACGATGCTCCAGAACTGGAGAACATTCTCACGTCGCGAGCCGAAATCGCAATTACCGACGGAGCGGTCGGCGAGGGAGTCGTGGAATTCTGTGCCGCCCTCGCAGCACGCGACAGCGGCAGCGCCCGACAGGCGCTCGACCTCCTGCGCCTCGCCGGTGAAATCGCTGAGAACGACGACGCCGACCACATCGCGTCGACGCACGTCGAAGATGCGAGGGCCCGTCTCGAACAAGAGCGTGTTGAGGAGGGGATGCGCGAACTGACGACCCACGGACGCCTCGCGCTGCTCGCCGTGATCTCGAAGGCAGCGAAAGAGGCGACGCCGTGTCGAACGCGCGAGCTCTACGAAGAGTACCGATCGCTCTGTGAGTCCTCGGGTACAGACACACTCACGCAACGTTCAGTGCACAACCACCTCTCTGACCTTCGAATGCTCGGGATTCTCACTGCTCACGAGAACCGAAGTGGCTCTCGCGGCAACTACTACAGCTACGAACTAAACGTCCCCTTTACGAGTGCGATCAAAGCGATGTCTGACGTTCTTCGACTCAACAGAGAAATTGAGACGATTCGTGACATTGCGGAGATGAACGGAATCACGGATACACACCACCGTTACAACTGAAGCGATTACTGTCCCCCCCCCTCGTGCTCGCGGCTTCACTCGAAAGCGTGGTGTGTCTGACCGACCACGTTCCCAAGATCTGCGGTTCTCCACTCGACTGTTCACGTGAAAACGTGGTGTGTCACATCCCGGTCGACCACCGGCGATCGTCGCTACAGTTTCGGAATCACTTTCACCCCTGCACAACCCACTCCGCACGATGGATTACGACGACGTCTGCGTCCTCGTGCCCACCTACGACGAGGCCGAGACGATCGGCCAGGTAGTCGACGACTTCCGAGACGCGGGTTTCGACGACGTGCTCGTCGTCGACGGCGGTTCCGACGACGACACGGACGAGATCGCCGAGGCGCACGGCGCGCGCGTCGTCTATCAGTCCGGGTCGGGCAAGGGACAGGCCGTTCGCGAGGGCGTCGAGAAGTACGTCGACCGCGAGTACGTGCTGATGCTCGACGGCGACGCGACCTACCGCGTCGAGGACGCCGAGGCGATGCTCCGGCCGCTCCTCGAGGGCGACGCCGAGCACGTCATCGGCGACCGCTTCGCGGATATGCACGAGGGCGCGATGACGCGCTTCAATCAGATCGGCAACCGGATCATCAATCGCGGATTCGCGACCGTCCACGGCGAGGACTTCCAGGACATCCTCTCGGGCTACCGCGCGTTCACGCGCGACTCGTTCCTGAAGATGACGCTTACTTCCGATGGGTTCGGCATCGAGACCGAGATGGCCGTCGAGTGCGCCAAACGGAAGATCCCGACGACGGTCGTCCCGATCACGTACCTCCCGCGGCCCTCCGGGTCGGATACGAACCTCCGGCCCGTTCGCGACGGCGGGATCATCTTTCTGGAGCTCTACCGACGCGCGAAGACCAACAATCCGCTCTTTTACTTCGGGAGCTTGGGCGTTCTATCGAGCCTCACCGGCTTCCTCGTCGCTGTCTACGTCGCGGTCGAGTGGATCACTCGGAACATCTCCCACGAGGTGCTGGCGGTCGTCGCCGCCTTCGGGATCATCGTCGGCGTCCAACTCTTGATGTTCGGCGTGCTCGCAGACCTGATTCTGACGCTTCACCGCGACACGCTGCGGAAGATCGAAGAAGAGACTGGCACCGAATAGCGGGATCACGGACGCATCGCAGTCCCAGCGAGGTGACGCGGTGTGGTTACCGCCGTATTTGCTGCGGGCGATCGACGTCGTTGTACCGCGAGGTGAGCGGAGCGAACCGAGCGGATTTTTCCCTCCAGGTTTTTCGCGCGGTGGGTTCCCGCAGCGGCGCGGCGCGCCGCTGCGGGAACCCACCGTGGAAAAAGGTGGGTGTTAGAACGGAAGCAGCGCCCGTAACTGCGAGAAGATACCGCCGCCTGACGCGCGGTACTCCTCCAGGACGGGATGCAGCGCGTCGAGCAGTTCGCGCTTGCTGTCGAACTGGCTCGCGCCGACGGATGCGAGTGCCTCCGAGAGCGCGACGGTGTTCCCGTTGGCGTCGTACGGAATCGCGGGATCGTTCAGCGCGCGCACGACCTCGTCTGCTGTGGCAGGAAAGGTGAGATCGGACTCCGAGAGATATGGAGTGAGCGCCGCGATGCCGAACTCCAGGGAATCGGGCTCGTCGTCGCCCTGCTGCGGTGGTCTGACAGCCATTGCGGGCTGGTACGGCTGCAGGGGTGGAAAAACCCCCGGCTCTCGGTCGTGCTCTACGTCGACGGAAAAACGCAGCGCACGCACAGGAACTCCACACGGTTTAGTTCGGCCGACGCCTCGTCTCTCTCAGGACGATGACAGAGTACACCACCGTTTCGATCCCGAAGGATTTGGCCGAGCGCGTCGACGAAACCATCGAGGGAACCAGCTTTTCGAGCACGAGCGACCTCGTGCGCTTTCTCCTCCGAAGTATCGTCATTCAGTACCAGCGCGAGGGCGAACTCACCGAAGCGCAGTTCGAGGACATCGCAGAACAGCTCGCGGACCTGGGCTATCTCGATCGGTAGCAGACGCTGCTTCTCCCCTTACTCTGCGAGCGTCTCCCGCGGCGGTTCGACATCGAGCACGTCGAGGTCGAGTTCGCGGTCGTTACGATCGAACGCCGCACACGACGCCTCGTCCCAGGGCGGCACCGCGACGACGAGTGCCGCGGCGAAGGTGTCCTCGCGGGTCGCTTCCAGCGGTCCCTGCGGATGCGAGACGAATCGCGCGCGGCCGCGACCCGCGGGAGTACCGAGGTCGACGCCGAAGACGGCCGCGACGGATCCGCTGGCCTCCGGGAAGTAAAAGTGCGTCAACACCGGCGTCTCGTCGTCGAGTCCGAGATCCGACTCGAAGTCGCCGGCGGGCGTCGACGCGAGCACGACGCTCACCGAGGACGGTTCCTCTGCCTCTGCCATTTCGAGGAGCGCGTCAAGAAGCCCGCGCGTGATGTAGACCACGAGTGATCAAACGGGAGCGTGGATGAAAACGGCGTCGGAGGATTCCGGAAGACGCTCAGTGACCTTCGGCCTGAAGAAGTGAGATTCCTCTCTCGATGACTGCATCCGTGACGAATAGGCTCGTTTCACGTTGTAGAGCGCGCATCAGATCCGCTGCCTCCTGTTTGGAGGTCCTTCCGCGAGTGTAAGCCAACGCAATCACACCGATCGAACCATAGACTTCGACGTTCTCGTCTTCGGCGACGTTGCGGGCTTCGAGATCGTCGGTTAGGAGAACGGCATCACGTCCGATTGCGGCGTTGAGAGCGGCTGTCTCACCGGGATCAAGGCTATGATCTACCTGAGTGAGATTCTGCCTCGCCCGCACAACCTCGTGCGCGATACTCGATAGCGTAGGTGGGTCATCTCCCACTTCTAGTTCATCGTATACCGTCTGTGGAATGACCAATTCGTCGACAGTCGAGAGCAAATCGAGAGCGTCCGCCTCCTCCAGGTGGATAAGTGAGCCAGTATCAGCGACTGCGACAATCACGCGTCGAGGCCCCACGTAATGTCGTCCTCAACCGCTTTCACTTCTCTTTCGGCCCGCTTGACGTGGTCACGGCCGACGAGTTTGATTGCTCGCGCCCGATCTATCTCACCGTCCACATATCGGGCCAAAACGAGGTCTGTCCACAGGTCTTCAACGCCGCGCTCGAGAGCCCGCTCGAGAATCTCGGATTCGGCGACGCCCCGGGCTTCGGCGAGTTCTTGGACTCGGTCGGTGATCTCTGCCGCCATATCTAATGACTGGCAGTACGCCAACTTAAACGTCTGTGGCGGCTGCGACGGACAGGAGAGCTCCGGCCGCTACGATCAAGACAACAGCTCCCGAAGCGCGCGTCCGTACGCGCCCGGCAGATTCCGTCGGGCGTTGTCGAGCGCGTCCCGAAGCGCTCGCGCGGCGTCGGTCAGCACGCCTTCGCCGTGACCGACGAGCACGCGGTCGACGTCGAAGCCGCGGAGCGCGCGGCGCGGCGGCGCGGGCCGAAGCATCGGATGCACGCCGAGCCGTTCGCCCGGAGCGCAGAAGTACGAGGCGGTGCCGACCGCCTCCGGCACGACGAGCGTCTTATCCTCGCGGTGATACAGCCCGACCTCCTGCCACGGCGGGACGCTGGTGTCGAGGATCGGAAACGCCTCGAAGCCCGACTCGCCGAGTTCGCGGTCGAAGCGTTCGACCGGCGCGTCGATCTCCTCGACGACCCCGGACATCCACTGCGGGACGTAGACGGAGGCGTCGTGGCGGGTCGCGAGCGCCGCGGCGTCGCGCTTGTGCCGGTCGAGACCGACCACGACGCCGGCGACGTCACCGAATTCGGCCAGGAGGTCGTCCAGATCGGGGGCATCGACGGGGTCGACGACCCAGACGTCGCCGTCGTCGCCGACGAGCGCGTGGCTCGCGCGTTCCATCGTCTCCTCGGGGTAGGCGATCCAGCCGACGCCTCGGTCCCACCGGTCGATCTCGCGGTACTCGTTCGTCGCGCCGCCCTTCATCGGCATACCGGATACTGCGCACGCGACGCGCATAAAGTTCCTCGCCGTCGCCGGTCGATCGGGTGGCAGCGTCTCGTCGGGCTACGGTGTCGACACGAAGACAGCCGGGACACCTTTCAGGGGATCTCTCGTACACGACGACAGTATGTCTGACGCACGCTCGGACGTCCCGTCGATGCGTCGCGTCCGGGACTCGATGTACGACGTGGTCCGCGAGGCGTTCATCTCCGGGCTCGCCGTCGTCGTCCCGCTGGCCATCACGATCGCGGTGTTTCTGTTCCTGTTCAACACGGTCTACGGCTACGTCAGTCTCTTTTCAGATGCCATCACGGCCCTCCCGGTCGTCTCGCTCGTCCCGGCTGCGCTGGGCGTCAGCCCCCAGACGCTCCTGGAAGCGACCGTACCGATCGCCGTCTTCGCTGCCGTGCTGGCGATCGGGCTCGTAGTGAACAGCTCTCGGTACGGCGAGCGCGCCGTCGAGTACTTCGATTACGTGATGGCGCAGATTCCGGGCGTGGGATCGGTGTACGAGAGTTTCCGTCGGATGAGCGACGTGGTGCTCGAATCCGACGCGGAGAACTTCCGCGAGGTAAAACTCGTCGAGTTCCCGCACGAGGAAGCGTACACGCTCGGCTTCGTGACGACGGAAACGCCCGAAGTGTTGCAGAGGGCGGCCGACCACGACGAGATGCTCACGCTGTTTCTGCCGCTCGCACCAAATCCGGTGATGGGCGGCCACCTGGTACACCTCCCCGAGAGCCGCGTTATGGACGTCGAGATGACCGTTGAGGAGGGAATCCAAGCGATCGTGACAAGCGGCGTCGCGATGACCAGCCCCGACGACGACGGGGTCTCGCGTGAGACGCTGGCCTCGCTGACCGACGCCGACCTCGGTGACGGGACGAACGCGAACGGCGCGGAGACCAACGGAGGGAATCCGACCGCCCGCTACGGCGAACGCGAACGACTCGAACCGAAGCACGCCGAAACCCCGGCCGATCTGGCTCGGCTCGGAGACGGTCACGACAGACGCCCCCAAGCCGACGACGAGGAGAGATCACAATAGTACCGCACCGACAGCGGCGCTGGTACGGGCCCTGGCCGACCGGAAGACACAGGCCACGGGCGACCGCGTACTTAGCTATGAACTTCGAGCTTCGCGAACACACCGCCGACGTCGCGGTCGAAGCCACGGCGTCGGACCTGTCGGCACTCTTCGGGGCTGTCGCCGACGGGCTCGCGGCGGCGAGCTGCGACGACATTCCGGCTGCGCCTACGAGCGCGGCATCCGGCGGAAACAGTCGAACCGAAGCCAGCGGCCGGACGTTCGAGGTCTCGGTCAGCGCGGAGAACCGCGAGGCGCTCCTGTTCGATTACCTCGACGAACTCATCTACGAGCGCGACGTTCGGAGCGTTCTCCCGGTCGACAATCGAGTGGAGATCGAACGTCCCGACGCCGACGCTGACACGGGTGATGGCGAGTCGGCGTGGGAACTAACCGCAACCTACCGCGGCGTTCCGCTCGCGGACATCGACGCCCGCGAGGTGAAGGCCGTCACGTACTCGGAAATGCGCGTCGAGCAAACCGCGGATGGTTGGGTCGCGTATGTCGTGTTCGACGTATAAGGCGGCGTATAGGATACGCATAGACCGGTAGGGAGACCCGAATTCCGCACTCGGAAGTGGTTTGTGTCACCCGGTACGACGTGCCTACGAGATGACCACCCGCGCAGCGCGTCTCGGCTGTGCTCTCATCGTCGCCGTCGCGCTCGTCGTCGGTGCTGGCGCGACAGCCCCGAGCGCGTCCGCTCAATCAGTCAACCAGATCGCCGGTTCGGAGCTGGCGCCGGACGACGTCTCGATGCGCATCGACCTCCGTGCGAACGGCTCAGCCGCGTGGACGGTCGAGTATCGGGTACGGCTGGACGACGAGAACACGACCGAGGCGTTCCGCTCGCTGCAGGAGGACATTCGCGCGAACGAGTCCCAGTACGCCGCGGAGTTCGGCCAGCGAATGGCGTCGACGGCCGCGACCGCCGAGAACGCGACCGGCCGGGAGATGAGCGTGCGAAACGTCTCGGTCTCGGCGACGAGACAACAGTTACCCCAGGACTACGGCGTCGTCACCTACTCGTTCGTCTGGACGAACTTCGCCGTCGTCGAGGACGGCACGATTCGCGCCGGCGACGCGCTCGCGGGGCTCTTCCTCGATAGCGAGACGTCGCTGCAGTTCACCTGGCCGGAAGGCTACACCATCGAGACGGTCCAACCCCAGCCCGACGACACGCGACGCGACTCCCGCATCGCCGTCTGGAGTGGCCCGCTCGACTTCGGGCCGAACGAGCCGACGCTCGTCGTCACCGAGCAGGCAACCGGGGCGGGAGACGTGACGACGACGCCCGCAGGCAGCGAGTCCGACGGCGGCGATTCACTGCTGTTCGGCGCAGTCGCGTTCGTCGCGCTCGCGCTCGGCGCGGGCGGATGGGTCGTCTACCGACGGCGGTCGGTCCCTGATCGGCACGGGGGCGTCGGAGGTGCTGAACGCGCGCCGCCGAACGCAGCGGCCACCACGAATCCCGACAACGACAGCAGTGCGACCGAAGCGGACGACACTGGCGGAGACACTGCCGCCGGCGCCACTCAGACCGCGGCTGCGGCCGGTGCTGGCACAACTACCGAGGCCGAGAGTATCGACGACGAGAGCACCGAACAGGCGTCGACGGACGGCACCGCGGCCGCGAAAGCATCGGACACAGAGACGACGACGGGCGCCGATGCGAGCGAGGGCAGTGCGGACGACGCCGACGTCTATGTTGAGAGCGAGTCGACTGCTGACGAGACCGACGACGAACCGGACGCCCCCGACACAGGGGTAGGAGACTCGGCAGCGGACGCGATGCCGTGGGAGGACGAACTCCTGAGCAACGAAGAGCGCGTCCTCGCCTTCATCGAACACGAGGGCGGGCGAGTCAAGCAGCAGGAGGTCGCCCAGACGCTGGATTGGACCGACGCGAAGACGAGCCAGGTCGTCCGCAAGATGCGCGACGAGGACGAACTCGACGGCTTCCGACTCGGTCGCGAGAACGTCCTCGTGCTCCCAGGTGAGGATCTGGGTCCCGACTCCGAGTAGCACAGCAACGCGGTCGCACGCATCCGAAGTCGGGATTTCTGCGATCAACTCCGTCGACGAACTTCTATCCCCGATTCCAGGCACTGCTCAGCGAAGCGGGTATTCGGAAGTACTATGACCTAGTAATATTACTCAATAATCTATGACGCAGACGCAGTTACAGCGTGCCCGCGACGGTGACGTCACGCCGGCGATGGAGCGCGTCGCCGAGCGCGAGAACCGCGATCCGGAGTTCGTCCGCCAGCAGGTCGCCGAGGGACAGGCAGTCATCCCGAACAACGTCGCACACGACTCGCTCGATCCGATGATCATCGGCCGGGAGTTCGCCACGAAAGTCAACGCGAACATCGGCAACAGCGAGGAGACGAGCGACGTCGAGGGCGAACTCGAAAAGCTCCACACGGCCGTCCACTTCGGAGCCGACACGGTGATGGATCTCTCGACGGGATCGAACTTGGACGCGATCCGGGAGGCGAACGTCGAACACTCGCCCGTCCCGATCGGGACGGTTCCGATCTACGAGGCGGTCAAGCGGGCCGACGAGCCGGCCGACATCACGCCCGAACTCCTCTTGGACGTCATCGAGAAGCAGGCGCGACAGGGCGTCGACTATATGACGATCCACGCGGGCGTCCTGCTGGAACATCTCCCGCTCACCGACGGGCGCAAGACGGGAATCGTCTCCCGCGGCGGCTCGATCCTCGCACAGTGGATCGAAGAAAACGGGATGGAGAACCCGCTCTACACGCACTTCGAGGAGATCTGCGAGATCTTCGCCGAACACGACGTCACGTTCTCACTCGGTGACGGGCTGCGACCGGGGTGTCTGGCGGACGCGAGCGACGACGCGCAGTTCGCCGAATTGGAGACGCTCGGCGAACTCACGCGCACGGCGTGGGACCACGGCGTCCAGGTGATGGTCGAAGGGCCGGGACACGTCCCGATGGACGAGATCGCGGCCAACGTCGAGCGCCAGCAGGCGGTCTGTAACGGCGCGCCGTTCTACGTTCTCGGTCCGCTCGTCACCGACGTCGCCCCCGGCTACGACCACATCACGAGCGCTATCGGCGCGACCGAGGCCGCCCGCGCGGGGGCCGCGATGCTTTGCTACGTCACCCCTAAGGAGCACCTCGGTCTCCCGGATCGCGAGGACGTTCGCGACGGTCTCGCGGCGTACCGGATCGCGGCACACGCGGCCGACGTCGCGACCGACCATCCTGGCGCGCGCAATTGGGACGACGCGCTCTCGGAGGCGCGCTACGAGTTCGACTGGCGGCGGCAGTTCGAGCTCGCGCTCGATCCCGAGCGCGCTCGCTCCTATCACGACCAGACGCTGCCCGGTGACAACTACAAAGAGGCGCGTTTCTGCTCGATGTGCGGTGTCGAGTTCTGCTCGATGCGCATCGACCAGGACGCTCGCGACGCCGACGGGGAGATGTCGCGGATCGACACCGGAACCGACCTCGACGCCTCGGCGGCCGCAGAGACCAACCGGCCGCCGGTTGGGACCCACGACACGAGCGACGTTCCCGACGAGATCGAGATCAAAGGCGTCACGTTCACGCCGGAGCCGTCGCACGCGGACGACTGACTGGCGGAAATCCAATATGGTTTACACGTTCTGCGGGATAACGAGCCGTTAAAATTGCATCTGAGCGACGCTCGCGCCGTCTTGCGAAAAATCCGAATTAAACGGATCAAAATGGGCGCAAGTATGTCGGAGGTATATGCCCGAGAGGACAGTATCCGAAACCGATGAGGTCAGTATCCGCGCTCCTCGTTGCATTCTTGGTCGTAACTGCGGGCGCTCCGGTCGGCGTCGCCGCGGCGGCGTCCGGTGGCACGTCGCTCTCGGCCGCGACAGCCACGGGAGCGGCGCAGGTGCAGGACGGCGGCGTCCAGGCGCAGACGACGGCGACGACCCCGACGAACGGTACGGATACGAACGAAACGGCGACGCCGCGCGACGATAGCACGGCGACGGCCGACGAACCCGCGTCCGAGTCGAACGGGTCGGGCGTCGCTCCCGGTGCGAAACTGGCGGGCGTCGTCGCCGTCCAGGGTGCCGAGATCGACGGTGAGGTCGCATCGCGTGCCTTCGGTCAGCGCGTCGCCGCCGCGGCGACGAACGACTCGAAGGCCGCGGTCGTCGCGGCCGAACTGAACACCAGTCAGGAACGGCTGGAAGCGCTCCGAACGCGACTCGCCGAGCTAGAGCAGGCCCGAGCGTCGGGGAACGTCTCGCAGGGCCGATACAATGCTCACGCCGCGCAACTGACAGCTGAAATCAACGCCGTCGAACGCCAGCTCGAGCAGAGCAACGAGACGGCGTCGGCGCTGCCAGAACAAGTCCGCGAAGAGAACGGCATCGACACCTCGAACATCGAACGGCTCCGGACCGAGGCACGCAATCTCTCGGGCCCCGAAGTCGCCGCTGCCGCCCGTGAGATCGCCGGTGAGAACTCCGGCCGCGGATTAGGTGACGCCGAAGACGTGCCCGGTCTGAGCGGCGAGACGCCCGGACAAAGCGGCGATGTGCCCGGACTGAGCGACGGCGACGGACCCGGACAGAGCGGTGACGCCCCTGGCTTGAGCGACGGCGACGTGCCCGGACAGAGTGACGACGCTGCGGACGAGCGGGGTGACGATGCGGACGACAACGAGACGGACGACTCCCCGGAGGACGCGGCAAACGCACCTGACCTGGAGAATGAGACAAATGCCTCCGGAAACGCCCAGGAGGCTATCGACTTGGGAAATGGTGACGCCGGGCCGCCAGACGGCCGTCCGGCAAACGCCACTGACGACGCGACCAACGACACGCAAGAGACAGACGCGAGACAGGACCGTCTCGGACAGGGAGACGAAAGCAGCGTGAACGATGGTTTCGGGAACGATACGCTGGGAGACAAACGGGGAAACGGTGACCAGGGCAACGAGTCCGGAGACGGGAACTCGACTGCCGACGCCCCCGGAAACAGTGAGAACGCGCCGGGACAGTCCAGCGACGGTTCCGAAGGTCGTGACGGCGCACCCGATAATAGCGGCGATGCGCCCGGTGAAAGCGGCGATGCCCCCGGACGATCCGACTGATCGGATACGTCGGTCCCGACTTTCGAGTGAGACTTCTCTGCCGACTTCAATTCTGATACTGAGGGAGTAGGGTTATAGTCGTCCCGGCGCATCGCGCATACGATGGAGTACGTGTACCCGATTGTCGGGTTAGTCGCTGGGATGGCGCTCGTCGCTACCAGCGTCTTTACCGCCTTCATCTACACGCCGACGACGGCCTCGACAGTCGATACGACGATCACGGCTTTCACCGGCGTCACCCTCCAGATCGGTGATTTCCTCGCCGTGTCGTCGGCGACGGCCATCGTCTTCGATCTGCTCGCCACGCAGTTGGGCGTGCAGTACTCACTTTTGGTCCCGTTCGCGCTTGGGTACATCCTGACGCACGTGATCATCTACTACTCGTCGCTGCACATCACCGACGTGCAGAGCCAGCCGTTGGATCCGGACTTCAACATCAGAGAGAATCCGCTGCAACTCATCACCCTCTCGATACCGGGCGCGCTGATACTTCTACCGGCCGGAAACCAACGACAGCGCAATAGGTGAAACGGCTCTTTGAGGCAAGGGCGCTTTTAGGTAGTCGTCCCCCGTAGTCGGAAGTGCCCCGGTTGGGCCGCCCGCGATTCGGTCCCCACCGACGCACCCTCCACGATCCACCTCGCCTCCACACCCCTCCACCTGGATCGATGGCCCGCCGACCGGGCATCCCCGCTGACGCATTCCCTCCTCACGGTCCCGCTGTACGACGCTTCGGCCCTCCTGTGCTGCTCACTGCCGTGCCAGGCCTGATACCGGCGTGCGCCTCACAACACCGCAGCGATCTGTTCTCGCGTCGACGCCAAGTCCCCGGAGTTGTCGATCCTCACGTGTGGAATTTCGATCGGCTCGTAGCGCTCCTTGAACTGGTGGTAGATATCGACGTCGGCGTCGCTGGCGTCGTTCTCCCGTGCGGCGATTCGCGCTTCGACGACCGAGTCCGCACACTCGACAGCGACGACGTCGAGTGGGACGCCGATCGCGTTCGCAAGATCGACCGCGCGCGCTCGATCCGCGCGCTTGCGGAACGTGCCGTCGAGAACGGCGACGCCGCCGTTAGCGATTGTTTCGCGCCCGCGTGTGAACACTTCGTCGTAGACCGTCTCGCGTTCCGCAGCCGTGTACTCAGGATCGTCGAAGCAGTCCATCCGGACGACGTCGGTCCGAACGAGTCGTCCGTCGAGTCGCTCCGCGATCTCGCGTGAGACGGCCGTCTTCCCGACGCCCGGTAGTCCGGTAACCACGATCAAGCGGCCCGTCACGACCGATCACCCCACGCGCAGACTTGCGCGAGAGTGTGGCGAAAAGCGGACCGCGACGCAGTTCGAGAGTAAGATGCAGAGATATGGCCCGTCAGCGGGAGTGAACGCGAGAGGAGACGAATCGACATCGGAACCAAGGGGAGAGCCAGGGGTGGGATTTGAACCCACGAAGTCTCGATTACAAGTCGAGTGCATGAACCGCCCATGCTCCCCTGGCGCAGGTCGACCTACTCAGTCCTCCTTTGAGTGTGTGTCGTTTTCGATGGACGCCGATTCGGGAGACGCCTCGGAGTCGCCACCCTCCGCGGTCCCGGCTGCAGACTCCCCGTCGAGGGCTTTCTCGAACTGGATCCGGTGGGGCACGTACCCCCGCTCGCAGTAGAACGCGCGGGCTCGGTCGTTGCCCGCCATCGCTTCGAGCGCGACGACTGTCGCGCCGGCGGCGTTCAACGCGGTTTCGGCCGCGGCCATCAGGTCGCTACCGACGCCCCGGCTCCGGTACTCGGGTCGGACGTAGACGTTGCGGACGACGCCTCGCGTCGCATCCTGTTCGTAGGAGCCGTGTTCGAGGCTGAACGTAACGAACCCGACGAGGTCGTCGCCACGTTTGGCGACTCGGATTCCGCCCGTGACGACGTGTCGCGCGAGCGTGTCGCGGACGACGTCCCGGTTCGCCTCCGGCAGGATGTGCGAGTCGTAGGCGCGCTGATCGGACGCGAGTGCGAGCCACAGGTCGACCAGCGCATCCACGTCGGCCACCTCGGGACGGCAGGTCCGGGTTGGGGAGGTGTATCCGTCGTCGTCTGCCGGATCACCCTCTTCCGCGTCCGGCCCCGGATCTGCGTCCGCCTCGTCGTCCGAATCGCCCATACCGGGCGTTCGGCGGACGGACGGATATATCGTCGGTCTCGCCGACTCGGTTGTGTGAACGCGGAGTCCAATCGAGCGACGCACCTTTCTCTCCGGCGGTCCCACTGGCGTCCGATGGAACCGCTACGGAACGATCCGCAACTGGGGCCGCTGGTGGAAGCGCACGGCGATCTGTCGATCGGGACGGCCGACGACGAGTTCGAACGGCTAGTCGTCGCGATCGTGAACCAACAGCTCTCGGTCGACTCCGCGGCGGCGATCCGCGAACGACTGTTCGACCGCGTCGACGTGTCGCCTGCAGGAATCCTCGCCGCGGACGAATCCACGCTCCGCGACGCCGGACTCTCCGGACAGAAGACCGAGTACGTTCGCAACGTCGCCGAAGCGTTCCAGGAGCGTGACCTGACGCGGGCGGGGCTCTCGGACGAAAGCGACGAAGAGGTCATCAAGGCGCTGACCGACATCCGCGGGGTCGGCGTCTGGACCGCGAAGATGTATCTCGTTTTCGTGCTCGGTCGCCCCGACGTGTTCCCGGTCGAGGACCTCGGCGTCAGAAAAGGCATGGCACACCTCTACGGCTACGACGAGGGGGATCGATCGGAGATGCGCGAGCACGCCGAGCGGTGGCGGCCGTATCGAAGCTACGCGAGTCGGTATCTCTGGCGGGCCGTCGACTGATGGTCTCCGGCGTGCTTTCGATTGATGAATCTCTGGCGTGCTGTCGACTGGCGGTTTCCGCGGCGCAAAGTAAACGACTCTCAAGTTTGTTTTCCGAGTGAAGGAAACGTTGAAACACAGAGCCGCCCACGAACGGAGTATGGAGATCGACGACGTCAACACTATCACGGTTCTCGGCGCGGGCAGTATGGGCCACGGAATCGCCGAGGTGGCCGCCCTCGCGGGCTTCGAGGTCTGCCTCCGCGACATCGAAGCGGAGTTCGTCCAGAACGGCTACGACCAGATCGAGTGGTCGCTCGGCAAACTCGTCGAACAGGGTCAGATCGAGCGCTCGGACGCCGACGCGACGCTCGATCGGATCTCGACACACGTCGACCTCGCGGAGGCGGTCGCCGATGCAGACGTCGTCGTCGAGGCGGTCCCCGAGAAGATGGCGATCAAGCGGGAGGTCTACGAGGACCTGGAGGCGGCAGCACCGGATCGAACGATCTTCGCAACGAATACCTCCAGCCTCTCGATCACGGCGTTGGCGGACATAACCGAGCGCCCAGCACAGTTCTGCGGGATGCACTTTTTCAATCCGCCCGTCCGGATGGAACTCGTCGAGGTCATCGAGGGAGCCGAGACGGCCGCGGAGACGCTCGATCTGATTTCGGACCTCGCGGTCGAGATGGGCAAGACGCCCGTCCGCGTCCGCAAAGACAGTCCGGGATTCATCGTCAACCGCGTGCTCGTCCCGCTGATGAACGAGGCGGCGTGGATCGTCGAATCCGGCGACGCGACGATGGCGGAAGTCGACTCGACGACGAAGTACGGCCTCGGCCTCCCGATGGGAACGTTCGAGCTATCGGATCAGGTCGGGATCGACGTCGGCTACCACGTCCTCGAATACCTCCACGAGACACTCGGGGACGCCTATCGCCCCTGCCCGCTGCTCGAAGCGAAAGTCGACGCCGGAGACCTCGGCAAGAAGACCGGCGCGGGCTTCTACGACTACGAGGACGGCGCAGGCGCGCAGGTCCCCTCCGACCAGATCCGCGACGACGTCGCCGATCGCCTGCTGGCGATGATCGCGAACGAGGTAGCTGCCCTCGTCGCCGACGACGTCGCCGACCCCGAAGCGATCGACACGGCGGTCAAACTCGGCGGGCGCTGGTCCGACGGCCCCGCGAAGATGGTCGACGAAGCCGGTCTCGAAGAGTTACTCGCGACGCTCGACGACCTCCACGAGGAGACGGGTGAGGAACGCTACGAAGCCGAACCGTACCTGCGTGAACTCGCGGAGTCCGGCGAGGGCTTCCACGAAGCGGCCGGCGGGGGAAAAGCCGAGCCTGACGACGAAGACGGCGGCTACGACTACGAGGACATCACCGTCGAGATCGACGAGCGCGTCGGTCACGTGATGCTCGATCGGCCGCATCGGATGAACACCGTCACCGACGACCTGCTCGTGGAACTCCGCGACGCCATCGATCGCTTCGAGGAGGACGACGACGTGCGGGCCGTTCTCCTCACCGGCACGGGCGACCGGGCGTTCTCTGCCGGCGCGGACATCCAGGCGATGGCCGGCGGCGTCGGCGACGTCAACCGCGTGGCCGAACTTTCGCGTCGCGGACAGGAGACGGCGGGTCGGCTCGAATCCTGCGAACTCCCGGTCGTCGCCGGCATCGACGGACACTGTCTCGGCGGCGGAATGGAACTCGCGATGGGGGCGGACCTCCGCATCGCCTCCGAGCGCTCGGAGTTCGGCCAGCCCGAACACGACCTCGGTATCCTCCCGGGGTGGGGCGGAACCGTCCGCCTGCCGCGCATCGTCGGGATGGGTCGCGCGAAGGAGATCATCTTCACGGCCGACCGCTACGACGCAGAGACGATGGCTGACTACGGCTTCGTCAACGAGGTGACGCCGAACGACGAGTTCGACGAGCGCGCCTTCGAGTTGGCCAAGCGACTCGCTCGCGGTCCGCCGATCGCCCAGCGCTACACCAAGCGGGCGATGCACCGCGGCTGGGACGACGTCGACGCCGGCCTCGACGTCGAGGCGCAGTCGTTCGGCCTCGTCTTCGACACCGAGGATATGATGACCGGGATGGCGGCGTTTATGAGCGACGAAGAGCCCGAATTCGAGGGGAAGTGACGCCACCGCGGCGGGAGCGAGCACCCGCCCTGGCTGGCGTGACCGCCCGAACCTGGTAGCGCGACACCCCCCTGCGGTCTGGCGGCAGGGAGGGTACGCGAAACAGTGCCGTACCGGCTCTGTAACGGAATGTTTAAACTATTCAGTCTGCCACGTAGGAATGCAGGCTCGGTTGGTGTAGTCCGGCCAATCATCTTGGCCTTTCGAGCCGAGGACCAGGGTTCAAATCCCTGACCGAGCATTCTCAAACTGCTGCAAACTACAGAGCAACAGGACCCGTCAGCGGCGTCCGCAGTCGGTGCACGTCGACGACAGACATTTACTTCGAGTGGGTAATGCCTCCCTATGACCGACGACTGTGGATTCCTCTCTGATCTGTCGCTGGCGGCCGATCAGATCTCCTTCGAGTCAGCGGCGCGCGACGAGTTCGCGGCGGACTTCGGAACTCCACCCGACGCCGAGCGCGCGCCCGACGCGGTCGTCTGGCCGGAGACGACGGCCGACGTTTCGGCCGTGCTCGCCGCAGCCAACGAGCGAGGCGTTCCGGTGACTCCGTACGCCGCCGGGTCGGGAATGCAGCGCAACGCGGTACCCACCCAGGGCGGCATCACGCTCGCGATGACGCGTATGGACGCCGTCAGAGACCTGCGACCGCGGGATATGCAGGTCGACGTCGAACCCGGTGTCGTCGGCGAGGATCTGAACGATCTCGTCGCCAGCGAGGACCTGTTCTTTCCGGCGTTCCCCCAGTCGGCGGCGTTTTCGACGATCGGTGGGATGATCGCCACCGACGCCAGCGGCATTCGGACCGTCAAGTACGGCGAGGTCGGCGACTGGGTGTTACAACTCGAAGTCGTCCGCCCCGACGGATCGGTGACCGAAGTCGGGAGCAAAGCGCGGAAGACCTCTGCGGGGTACAACCTCGTCGATCTGTTCGTCGGCAGCGAGGGTACCCTCGGCGTGGTCACGCGCGCGACGCTCGACCTCGCGGCGACGCCGCCGGAGACTGTGGGCGGTCGGGCTATCTTCCCGACGCTCGATGACGCCACGGCGGCGATCACGGACGTCGTGACCTCGGGCGTCGACGTCGCGACGATCGAACTCGTCGACCCGCTGACGGCCGACATTGCCAACGCCTACACCGGCTCGGAACTCCCGGCGACGCCGATGGTCTTCTTCGAGGTGCACGGCCGGTTCGTCGACGCCGAGATCGACGCGTTGGAGGCGGCGTTCCGGGCCCGAGACGTCACGCGGATCGAGCACAGTGCCGACGACGAGGAGATGGCCGAACTGTGGCGTGCGCGGCGAGAGATCGGCCACGCGCTCAAAGAGTGGGACCCTGACCTCGACCTCGAAGTCATTGGCGACGTCACCGTTCCGATCGGCTCGTACCCCGCGATCGTCGAGTTCATCGGCGAGATCCGCGCGGAGTACGACTTCCCCATTCCGGCGTTCGGTCACGCTGGGGACGGCAACACCCACTACGCCGTCCTCTGCGACCGCGACGACCCCAAGGCGGTCGAACGCGCTCACGAGGCGTCCGGGCGCATCATCGACGAGGCGATCGCTCTCGGTGGGACCTGCACCGGCGAACACGGGGTCGGCGTCGGCAAGCGGTCGTATCTCACCGAGGAGTACGACGCGACCGCGATCGAGACGATGCGCTCGATCAAGGAAACCGTAGATCCGAACGGCATCCTAAATCCCGGGAAGATTTTCCAGTGACTCTGTCGCGGCGGCGGGGCCCCGGTTAGGATTCCGCTCGGCCCATCCCTGGTGGTCCACCCCAGTATCTATATCCGTTCGGTAACACCTCTCGGTGTGGACTCTGCTCACCGCATCCACGTCGACGACGCGAGTGAGATGGCCGCCGTCGACGACGACGCCGTCGACCTCGTCGTCACCTCGCCGCCGTATCCGATGATCGAGATGTGGGACGAGCAGTTCGCCGCACAGTCCGACACCGTGGTGGCGGCGCTCGACGACACAGACGGCGCGCGTGCGTTCGAGGCGATGCACGAACTCCTCGACGAGGTCTGGAGCGAAGTCAAACGCGTGCTCACGCCAGGCGGCGTCGCCGCGGTCATCGTCGGCGACGCGACACGGAGCCTCGGCGATCACTTTCGCGTCTACCAGAACCACGCTCGCGTGATCGAGGCCTTCGAGTCGCTCGGGTTCGACCCGCTGCCGGAGGTGCTCTGGCGGAAGCCGACGAACAGCGCGGCGAAGTTTATGGGCAGCGGGATGGTGCCACCGAACGCCTACGTCACCCTCGAACACGAGTACGTACTCCTGTTCCGGAACGGCCAGGCCGGCCGCTCGTTCGAACCGGGCGAGACGCGGCGCTACGAGTCGGCGTACTTCTGGGAGGAGCGCAACCGCTGGTTCTCGGACGTCTGGACCGACGTCCGCGGCGCACGCCAGGCCCGAAACGAGGACAGAGACGCCGCGTCCGCCCGACTGGGTGGCAGCGACGGCGACGTGGACGCGGCCCGTGCCTCCGACGCAGTCCGGGCGGCCGCCGACCGCGACCGGACCGCGGCGTACCCCTTCGAGATCCCGTACCGACTCATCTGTATGTACTCGCTGTACGGCGACACCGTCCTCGATCCGTTCCTCGGGACGGGAACGACGACGCTGGCGGCGATGGTCGCCGGGCGCAATTCGATCGGCTACGAACTCGACGCTGACGTCCTCTCGGAACTCGACGAACGCGTCGGTCGAGTCCGCGATCGGTCGCGCCGAGTCGTCGAGGACCGTCTCGCCGCCCACCGGGCGTTCGTCGAGGCACAGCGCGCCGAGGGCACGGTGTTCGAGTACGAAGCAGAACACTACGACTTCCCCGTGCGGACGCGGCAGGAGCGCGAAATCAAGTTCCGCGTGGTCGACGCGGTGGAGGAGACCGACGGCGGCTATCGGGTGCAGTACGAGCCGATCTGAACGCGGCGTGCGCTGTCCGTCCCACCTCACCCACGCAACTCGGCCGCGACGTCCCGCGCCCGCCGGCGAATGTCGTCGGCGTCGCCGGTCTGGAGGCCGCCGAAGTCGGCGTCGTAGACGACCTCGCCGTCGACCATCGTGAACGTCACGTCGTCGCCGTGCGCGGAGAAGACCAGATGCGAGAGCGGATCGTACAGCGGCGTCGCGCGCGTCACGTCCGTGTCGACCGCGATCACGTCCGCTTTCCAGCCCTCGCGCAGCGCCCCGACACGCTCGAATCCCGCCGCGCGAGCGCCGCCGAGCGTCGCCATCTCGAAGACGACCTGTGCGGGCGCGACTTCCGGATCGAGCGTCTCGACCTTCTGGAGGAGGCTCGCCTGCCGCATCTCGGTGAACGGGTCGAGCGTGTTGTTACAGGGTGGCCCGTCGTTGCCGAGCGCGACGCCGATGCCGCGGTCGAGATAGTCCGGGATCGGCGCGATGCCGGAGGCGAGCTTCATATTCGACGACGGGCAGTACGTGACGTGCGTCCCCGTCTCTGCGAGGATCTCGCGCTCGCGTTCGTTCGTGTGGACGCAGTGGGCGAGGACGACGTCCTCGCCGGTCAGGCCGACTTCGTCGAGCCACTCGATGTTCCGCATACCCGTGTCGTCCTCGACGGTCTCGATCTCGTCGCGGTTCTCGCTGGCGTGGGTGTGAATCCGGACGCCGTCGTAGCGGTCGGCGATCTCGCGTGCACCCCGGAGGCACGCTTCCGTACAACTCACGGCAAAGCGAGGCGTGACGGCGTACTGGATCCGGCCGTCAGCCGCGCCGTGATAGGCTTTGACGAGACGCTCCGTCGATTCGAGCGCCGCCTCGGTGCCTTCGGCCAATCCCTCGGGAGCGCGCTTGTCCATCAGGACCTTCCCCAGTCGGCCGCGGATCCCGAGATCGATCGCCGCCTCGAACGCCGCCTCTGCGTGGTTGACCGAGAGGTGATCGATCGCGGTCGTCGTCCCGCTTTCGAGCAGTTCTAGGTAGCCCAGTTCGGCCGCCGTTCGCATCTCCTCGCGCCCGAGCGACGCCTCCATCGGGAGGACGTGCTCGAAGAGCCAATCCAGGAGGGCGGTGTCGTCAGCGATCCCGCGGCCGACGCTCTGGACGGAGTGGACGTGGCCGCCGACGAGCCCCGGTGCGAGCAGGTCGAACTCACGAACGGGGTGGTCGGGATAGGCGTCTTCGAGGTCGGCACGCGGTCCGACGGCGGCGATTCGGTCCTCCGCGACGACGACTGCGCCCGCGTCGTAGACGGTCTCCGGGTCGGCGGCGACAGTTCCTGCGAGGAGCATCCCACCGCTCTCAATGGACGCGGCGACAAGTGCTTTGCGCTCGTTGCGGACGGGCGAAAGCGGGACGGGAGGCCCGCCCGGTCACCCGAGGAACGCAGGCGTCGTCGCCGGCAGCGAGATGAGCCACAGGCTCACGGCGGTGTAGCCGATCATCACGAAGACGAACGGGTACTGGCTGCGGATCGCCTGAAGCCGGCTGGGAAAGAGCCGATACGCGGTCGAGTGCGCGACCCAGATCGCGACCAGATGGCCGCCGAGCACGAAGACGATGTTCAGCGCCGATACCCACGCCGGGAGCGTGAACACCACGGGGTTCGCCGGCGCCGACAGCGGGTCCGCGAGCACGGCCGACAGCGACGGCAAGAGCGAGAGGAAGAACGCGAAGTAGTGCGCGAGGTGGTAGCCCGCAGCGATGACCAAGAGCGACGGCGCGAAGGCGACGACGAGTTCGCGAGGCGTCCGCGTGGTCAGGATTCGGCGCACGGCGACGCGGGCGGCCCCGAGGAACGCGCCGTAGAAGACCGCGAAGCCGCCGACGAACAGCACCGCGTAGACGAGGATCGGCGGGAGCCCGACGCCGACGACGGCCCGGATCACGGATGCCCCCTGCTCGGTCGTTACGAACCCGCTGAAGGTGAGTTCCCAGACCAGCGCTACGGCGATGGCGACGTCGTCGAGGCCGCTGACGAGGCGGGTGTCGTCGGCGTCCACGACCGTCTGGCCGTCGCCACCGTCGCGACGGGACTCCTCGGCCCAGTCCTCGACGAGTCGCATCGCCGGCAGCGACAACCGAAGTCGCCCGTCTTCCCACGCGAGCGGCGCGACGCGACCGTAGAACCGGAAGAACGCCGAGACCGGGTCGGCGTTCCGGAACCACGCGTCGCTGCCGACGAGCACCGCGCCCGCGAGCGCGACGACGGCGTAGCCGGCGACGGCGGCCGCGAGCAGGCTCGGCTTGCTCGTGACGCCCGTCGTCGTCTCGACCCAGATGAGGAGGAGAATCCCCGCGACGGCGGGCCACCGGCCCAGTCGCTCGGGGTAGTCGACGACCCCGGTCGGGACCCGCGAGGTGACGGCGCGGAACGGGTTCAGCGCTGGCCAGGGATTCCCGATCGCGTACGCCGCCATCGTCAGACCGGCGCGACCGCCCGCGAAGACGACGACGACCGCGAAGTTGATCGTCGACACCTGCGGGCCGGTGACGCCGCGATAGACGATCAGCGCGATCAGGAGCGCGCCGAGCAGGCTGCCGACCGCCATCCCGACGCCTCGGAGCCGCTCGCGCGTTCCGAAGTCGCGCCGCCACTCGTGGACGCGGTTCACGAAGCCCCGGTCGGTCACAAAGCCCGCCAAGAGCGCCGACGCGCCGATCGCAGCGCCGCCGGTCGCGACGTAGAGCCAGCGCGGGATCGCGAGTCCCTCCCGAGAGGCCTCGGAGAGCCCGACGGCCGCGTTGCTCGCGGCGACGCCGCGCGCGAGGAGCAGCACGCCGACCAGCGCGAGCGCGAACGCGCCGATCCGGGCGCCGCGCGGGCCGATGGCGCCACCGCGACGTTCGGGTGCTGTCTCCGAGCAGTCGGTCGGGAGATCCTCATCGTGGTCGGACTGAGACGGATTTTCAGGACGCATAGAACACGTAGAGGAAGAGAAAGCCGAAGTACAGCAACACCAGGATGCCGAGCGCGCGGATGCGGAACGAGCGGATCGCGCGCTCTTCGGCCGCGTAGGCGTCGCGGTAGGCGTCGCGCTCGGCTTCGTCGAGCACACTCGGGTGGCGGACGCCGCGGTGCAGTACGAGCAAGTCGTCAGTGTAGAACGCGCGGCCGCAGACGTCGCAGACGTACTCGGGAGCGTCCCGAGTGTCGGCGGACCCCGCGGGGGCCGCGCTCGTGTGATCGCTCATCGTCGTTACCTGACCGTATCGCGGGCGTCGGTGTGTGTCTGTCGCTCTGTTTCAGGTCCAGGGAACCGACCGCTCCTGGAGTTCGCCGGCGAGCGGGCGCTGCATCGCCGCCGCCGGGTCGTCGACGTTCGCGAGCGCCCACATCAGTTTCACCTTGGCCGTCCCGGGGAGGGTGTCGCCGGCTTCGACGACGCCCGCATCGAGCAGGTCGCGGCCGGTGTCGTACACGCGGTCGCAGACGCGGCCTTCTAGACACTGGCTCGTCATCGCGACGACGACGCCGTCGTCGACCAGCGATTCGAGCACGGGGATGAGATCCGTGTGGACGTGCCCGAGACCGGTGCCCTCGACGACGAGGCCGTCGAGATCCGCGTCCCGAAGCATCTCGGCGTAGCGGTCGACGTCCATCCCGGGGGTGAACTTCAGGAGGTCGACGTTCTCTTCGAGGTCAAGATGCGTCTCCAGGTCCGTCTCGCCGCGCTCGGCGTACTCGCGGCGGAACGTGACGTCCTCGGCGTCGTAGTCGACTTCGCCGAGCGGTTCGGCGCCGACGGTCTCGAAGGCGTCGCGCCGGGAGGTGTGGTTCTTGCGGACGCGCGTGCCGCGGTGGAGCGCGCAGGCGTCGTCCGACGTTGAGGCGTGCATACAGACGAGCACCTCCGCGGCGTCGGCCTTGGCGGCCTCGACGGCGCTGACGGCGTTCATCACGTTGTCCGAGGAGGGTCGGTCCGCCGAGCGCTGACTGCCCGTGAAGACGATCGGGACGGGCGTATCGAGCATATACGACAGCGCGGACGCGGAGAACTGCATCGTGTCGGTGCCGTGCATCACGACGACGCCGTCCGCACCGGCACGGATCTCCTCGACGACGGCCTCGGCGAGTTCCTGCCAGACGCCCGGCGTCATATTCTCCGAGAGGATGTTCGTGACGACCCGCCCGCGGTAGTTGGCGCGGCCGGCGAGGTCCGGCACGGCCCGAAGCACGTCTTCGGCGTCGAACTGCGCCGTGACGGCGCCGGTGCGGTAGTCGACCGTCGAGGCGATCGTCCCGCCCGTCGAGATGAGCGAGATCGTCGGCAGGTCGTCGTCGAAGGCGATCTCGGAGGGGCCAGACTCCGTCTGTGCGGACTCGACGTCGTAGACGTCGGATTCGAGGACGTCCACGTCGGCGTCCTCGCGCGTGATGCCGACGTTGTACCCGCCGTCGAGTTTGACGACGAGGTGCTCCGACGTTGAGGAGGGCATCAAGACGCCCTCGTTCGTGACGCCCGCGCGTTCGACGCGGACGCGGTCTCCCGGGTTCATACCCCCGGATACCCGGGGCGCGGACTTGAATCCATTCGTTCGCGCCGGGGCGCGGAGCGGACCGCGGGCCGAACAGCACAAGAGTCACGGCCCGTCGCGACGATGGGTATGTATGCAGCGTTCCGAGGAACAGGAAGAGCGGACGATCGACTCGACGTCCCTGCTCGACGACGGTGAACTCCGGAGCGAGGACACGCGCGGCGCGACCGGGGAGTCAGCAGACGACGCGAGCGCGCGTGGCGGACGGCTCCGGCGCGTACTTCCGTCGGCCCCCGGGTCGCTTCGCTCGCCGTTCTCGATCCGCTCGTTCCTCGTCGTCCTCGCGCTCTCGGTGGTCGGCGTCGTCGCCGGCGGCTCGATCCCGCTCGTGGGCTCTGTCGGCCAGTTCCTCGGGCTCTTCGTCGTCGCCTTCGCGGTCGGTGCCGTCGGCTCGCGGCGGCGCTATCTGGAAGTCGGCCTCGCCGGGGCAATCGCGGCGGGGCTCGCGTTCGTTCTCGGGACGCTCACCAGCGTGTTCGCGCCTGTCGCCGTGCGGATCCTCGCGGATTACGGCGTCGCCATCGCCGGCGTCGGGGTCGGCGCCGGACTCCTGGCGTCGCTGGCGGGCCACTACTTCGGTCGCGACCTCCGCGACGGGCTCACCCGGGATGTTTGAGGGACGGCTCGGGAACTGTCCGACACGCACTCCGTGACGGTCGGATTCACTCCGCTTCGGTAGCGTTTTGCCGCCGGCTCCGGACTCGCGAGTATGGCGATACTTCCGGAGGGGTTCAGCCTACCGCCGCTGCCGTATCTCGTACTCCTCGTGGTGGCCGCGGGCGCCGTCGCTGGCGCGGTCTCCCGACGCCGCCCCGCGGTCACGCCCGGTCGCATTCTGGCGTTCGTGCCGTGGATGGTGCTCGGCTCGGCGCTGCACGTCCTCTACGTCGAGAACTCGCTCCCGTCTCCGGTCCGCCCGCTCGCCGGAACGCCTGCCGTCTACGTCACCGTCGCGATCGTCGGCGTTAGCGCGTGGGTCGCGGCGGACGCGCTCCTCGACAGCGGGACGGTCGCTCGTGCGCTCGCGCTGGTCGGCGGCGTGCTCGCGCTCGCGTCCGTCGCGGGCGTCTTCGCGGTCGGTGCCGCCGCGGGCACGCTCTCGCCGGTCGTGCCACTGGCCGGACTCGTCGTCGCGGGCGTCGTCGCGGCAGTGGCCTGGCTCGTGCTCACGCGCGCCGTTCCCGAAGTCCGGGCGACGGGCTCTCTCGGTGCGTTCGCGGTCTTCGCGCACGTCCTTGATGGGGTTTCGACCGCCGTCGGCATCGACGTGCTCGGCTTCGGCGAGCGGACGCCGCTCTCGCGAATCATCATCGAGTTCGCCGCCGGGCTGCCGACCGAGCCGGTGCTGGGTGCGGGGTGGCTGTTCGTCCTCGTCAAGATCGCGATCGTCTCGCTTCTCGTGTGGCTCTTCGCGGACCTGATGGAGGAGGACCCGACGCAGTCGCAGTTGCTCCTCGGCTTCGTCGGTGCCGTCGGCCTCGGGCCGGCGGTGCACAACATCCTGCTCTTTACCATCAGCGCGCCGGCGTAACTGCGCTACACCGCAGGACGGCGCTGTCTGATACTCTGGTCACGCGCGCCCGCGGGCCACGCCCGAGCGCTTTTGTGAACCGGGGGCGTCTCCCCGAGAAATGTCACGCGTCATCTGTGCCGGGCACCTGAACTGGGACGTGACCCTCCGCGTCGACGCGCTGCCGGATCCCGACGGCGAGGTGGCCGTCGACTCGCGGCGCTGCGGCGGCGGCGGGAGCGCCGCGAACGTCGCCAACGGCCTCGCGGACCTCGATGTCGACTCGTCGCTCTTGGGCAGCGTCGGCGACGACGAACACGGGCGAACGGCGCGGGCGGAACTGGCGGACAACGGCGTCGACGTCTCTCACATCGTCACCAGCGGGGACCTGGAGACGTCGACGAAGTACATCGTCGTCGAGCCCTCGGGCGAGGTGATGGTACTCGGCTGTCCGGGCGCCAACGAGGCCTTCTCGGCCGACGACCTCCCCGAGGCGGCGCTCGATGGGGCTGACCACCTTCATATGACGAGTCAGCGTCCCGAGACAGCGACCCGTCTGGCCGAGCGCGCCGCCGAACACGGCGTCCCAGTCAGCTTCGATCCCGGCCGCCGAATCGACGACCGGGGGTACGGCCCGGCGATCACGTCGGTCGATTACCTCTTCTTGAACGACCGCGAGGCCGCACTCGCACTCGACGCGTTCGATCTCACCGAACAGACGCTCGTCCTCAAGCACGGCCCAGAAGGGGCCGAGATCCGGGACGGCGAGCGGCGCGAGGCGCACCCGGGCTACCCGATCGACGTCGTCGACACGACCGGCGCGGGCGACGCCTTCGCCGCGGGATTCCTCGCCGCGCGCGTCGAGGGCGCCGACGACCAGCGCGCGCTCGCGGTCGCGAACGCCTGCGGCGCCCTCGCCTCGAAAGCCCCTGGCGCGCGGACGTCGCTGACGTGGGACGACGTCCGGGCGTTCCTCGGAGAGTGACGCCAGGTCTTCGCGGTGTAATTTCGGAATGTCACCGATGCCCCGAACCAGGGTGTTTTTGCCACCGGACGCGGGAGGTGTGATCGATTGTGACGTTCGCGCTCGTCGCTGCCGCCGCACTCGGGAACGCGCTCTCGGTCGCAGCCGACCGTATCGGGTCCGTTTCACTCGTGACCGACACGGCGAGGATCATCGCTGGCAGCGAAGCGTACTTCGTCGTCGCCTGCGCGCTCTGTGGGCTCTTGGCCGCTGTGGTGATGGACGTCCCGATGTCGAAACAGGAGGACGGATTCACGCCCGCGTACGTCGCCGCCGCCGTCGTCCGCCGGGTCCCGCCCGAGGAGGTATCGCTCTCGGAGGCGGTCACAGTGCATCACGCCACGGGCGTCCTCGCCGGCGTGTTGTACGCGCTGCTGTATCTCGTGGTTTCGATCGCCATTCCCGGACTGCTCAGGATCGGCGGCGTGGATCTACTCCCGCACCTGGCCGCCACGGTCGGCGTCGCCGCGTTCGTCTACGGCTTTTTCGCGCACTTCGTCCTCCCGCGCGCCGGCCGTCGGATCTACGAGGAGCGCTCGACGGCGGTCCGGGGCCAGTGGCTCCGGTCGACGCTCGTCTTCGCCGCCGTCGTCGCGGTCGCGACGCCAGCGCTGACGACGCTCCTCTGAGCGCTCTCGACGACCGCATATAGTATTCGCTCCGGCAGCGCGACCGCCGTTGACCGCGTCGTTTTTCACCGTCTCCCCCGAGCACTCGGATATGGCGAAACAGCCGCACCTCCTCGTCGAATCGGGCGACGTTCACGACATCGCGCTCATTCCCGGCGATCCCGGTCGGGTCGATCGGATCGCGAGTCAGTGCGAAGGCGCCGAGACGGTCGCGGAGAACCGCGAGTACAAGATCGTGAATGCCACCTACGAGGGCGTGCCGCTGACGATCTGCTCGACGGGGATCGGCTGCCCCTCGGCGGCGATCGCCGTCGAGGAACTCTCTCGCGTTGGTGTCGAGACCGTAATCCGCGTCGGGACGACGGGCGCGCTCCAGTCCGGGATCGAGATCGGGGATATGGTCGTCGCGACCGGCGCGGCGAAAGAGGAGGGGACCTCCAAGCGCTACGAGGACGCCGTCATTCCGGCCGTCCCCGACTACGACGTGCTCTCCGCACTCGTCGATTCCGCCGAGGCGAACGACGAGGACGTACACGTCGGGCCGATCGTCTCCGACGACGCGTTCTACAACGAGACCGACGCCTACGTCGACGCGTGGGAGGACGCGAACCTGCTCGCGATCGAGATGGAAGCCGCCGCGGTGTTCTCGATCGCGCGCCGGAAGGGAATGGCCGCCGGCGCGATCTGCACCGTCGACGGCAACCTCGTCGAGGGGACTCAGAAGGGCGCCGACTCCGACGCCGAACTTCCCGAGAAGGCGAAGAACAACGTCGAGCGCGCCATCTCGCTCACGCTGGACGCCGTCGTCGATCTCGCGTAGGCGATGTTCGGACGGCGTCTCCTCGACGCGGCGCTCGAAGCGCTCGCCGCGGCGCGGAACCGCCTCCGACGGATCGAGCGGCGAGAGGCGTCTGAACTCCGCCGCTGGGTCCAGAACACGGGCAATTTGTTACACCTCTCGATCGTCCTTTTCATCCCGGTCGTCATCGGGTTCGTCACGTACCTCTCGAATCAGGTCCAGACGCTCTCGTTCCTGCTCTTCCCGCCGCTCGCTTCGGGGACTTACACCCTCGTCTCGGATCCCGAAGGCCAGTACGCCGACCCGCTCCGGTTCGTCGCGAGCCTCACTGTCGGCGCGCTCTGTGGCCTCGCAGCGTACACGGTGACGACGTGGGCGTACGGTCCCATCGAAACTGGGATCGTCCACCCCGAGAGCGCGGCGCTCGCCATCTTTCTCACCGGCCTCGTCACTTGGGCGGCGCGCATCGAGGCTCCCTCGGCGTTCTCGACGGCGCTCCTCGCGCTCGTGACCGGGGACGTGGAACCGGTGACATACGTCGCCAGCATCTTCCTTGCGGCGACCGTGGTCGCGACCGCGTTCGTCGTCTGGCGCGAGGAGTTCTACGAGAAGCGCGCGCAGTACCTCTACGAGACCGTCCACGGCGACGACCACGTGCTTGTCCCGATGCGGGGCGAGACGGCCGAGCGGACCGCGCTCTTCGGCGCCCGGCTCGCGGCCGCCCACGAGGCTGGTAAGGTCGTCCTCTTCGACGTGCTCTCGACGGCGGAAGCCGAGGCCACAGAAGCTGAGGCTGTGGAAGCTGAGGCTGCGGACGCCGACACCAGCGCGGAATCGGCCGCCTCGGTGGCCGGAGGCGAGGATGCGACCGCAACGACAGCGGCGGAGACGACCGGAGAACGCGGCGACGACACCGACGCACCCGTGGCGAACGAGTCCGTCCAGCGACTCGAACGGTGTGCTGACGTCATCCGCACGCGCGTCGGCGTCCCCTGCGAGGTCGTCGTCGTCGCCGGTGATCCAGTTCCGGCGACGGTCGAGGCGGCGCGGAACGCAAACTGCGACCTCGTGGTGACGCCCTACGAGGAGGATCGCGGCACGCTCTCGGGCTACGTCAGAGGCATCTTCGACAGCGACCTCGACGCGGTGGCGTTCCGGTCGGTCTCCGATCGTCGCCGCTGGAACCGCGTGCTCGTCCTCGTGGCCCGCCCGGGCGACGTCGCTCACGGGATGGTCGATTTCGCGACCCGTCTCACCGGACAGCGCGGGACCGTGAGCGTCACCACCTGCATCGGGGGCGAGGTCGAGCGCCGCCCGGCGGAACGCCGGCTCGACCGCCTCGTCGAGACCGTCGAGGGGAACATCGAGACGCGCGTCGCTCGCTCGCCCGTCGACGAGTTCATCGCCGCCAACGCCGACAACTACGATCTCCTCGTCATCGGCTCCAGCGGCGAGCGATCGCCGGCCTCGCGGTTCGTCTCTCCGCCGACGTTCGAGCGCGTCCAACACCTCGATTGCGACGTCGCCGTCTTCGACAGAGGTCGCTGATTCGGCGCGTCGTGATCAGTGATCGGGGTCCGCATCGCCGCTGGGTTCGCTGCCATTCTCGTCATCACCATCAGCGGCTTCACTAACGGCTGCGGCGGCAGCCTCCAGGTCTTCGTCGCCCTTGGCACCCAGTAGGCGTTCTTCGAGCGCTTCGGCCCCGTGGCCGCCGAGCGCGGACTCCGCGAGGAAGTGCGCGCCCAACGTCGCCGGACTGATGACGGTGTTGGCGCCGGCGCGCTTCAGCTTGTTCACGTTCTCGCGCTGCGTCGCGGCCGCGACGATCGTCACCTCGGGATTGAGCTGGCGCGCAGTCAGGATCGCGAGCGCGTCCTCGGCGTCGTTGTTCGTCGCCGCGACGACGGCCTGTGCGACGCCGACCTTCCCGCGTTGCTGGGCCTCCTCGTCGCTCGGATCGTCAGTGAGGACGGTGTAGCCGCGGTCCGAGAGCCGCCGGGCGCGCTCCTCGTCGGGCACGACGACGAGCACGTCGGCCTTCGAGGAGAGTTCTTCGAGAATCGGTTCCGTCAGGTCCCCGAAACCGAGAACGAGGACGTGGTTCTCCAGTACGTCGAGTTGTTCTTCTGTCATACGTCCGAGTGCTTTCGAGAACTGCGCTTCGATGAGTGGGGTGAAGACGACACCGAGGACGACCGCGAACGACGAGACCGTCACGAGCAACACCGATAGCGCGAATAGTTCGCCGACCGCCGAGCGCGGCGTGATGTCGCCGTACCCGACAGTGCTGCCGGTAACGAGCGAGAAGTAGAACGCGTCGAGGAGCGTGCTCACGCCGTTGAACTCCTCCTGTAAGGCGTACGCCCCGACGGTCCCGTAGCCCTGTGCGCCAGCGAGCGCCGCCAGCGACGCGACCTGCGTCGTCGACAGCGACAGTTCGCGGTCGAACGCGCGGACGTTCAGTCCGACGACGAGCAGCGCCAGCACCGAGAGGGCCACGAGCGGTAGCGACAGCTCCGAGGATTGCAGTACCCCCTGAGCGGCCGTGATCGGAAACAGGAGTAGCGTCGCGTACCACGCCGCGCGGAGGCGTCGCCGAAGCCCGAACGCGCTCACGAGGAGCAGGAACCCGGTCAGGGTCCCCGTGAAGGCAGTGATCTGGCGGACGACGCCCGGGACGACAACGCCGAACAGCTGAAAGTCCGCTGTGCCGCCGACGCCGATGTTGGCGATGCCGGTCACGACGGCGAGGACACCGACGAAGAACGTCAGTACGACTGACGCGCGTGCGCCGATCCAGTCCCGCGAGAGCGCCATATCTCTCTCTCCGTCGTCTCTGGGTTAATAGTCTCGTCATTTTCCTTGCGCGACCACTCCACGGCTTCCGGAAGGCGATGCAGCGACAACTGTAAATCGTCGGGCCGAGAGGTGCCGTCGATGGCGTCGCTCCCTGTCGAGGTCCTCTACGGACTCTACCTCGGCGTGTTGACCGGACTCGTCCCCGCGCTCATCGCGTGGCTGCTCGGGTTCGGGTTCAAGTACTTTACCGGAATTACGATCCCGGGGCTGGCCGTCGTCGGCCTCGGCGTCGCGATCGCGGGGCTCAACGGCGGCCTCCTCGCGCTCGCGGACCCCTCGCTCACCGGGTCGGCGAACCAGTTGCGGCTCACGATCGCCTTGCTCGTCGTGCTGATGGGCACGCTGTACGCGCACGCGCAGGGAGACAAGATGGGCGCGGCGCTCCCGAAGCGGCTCAACCTCCGTGAACTCACGAAGCGGACCCTCTCGACTGACGTCGTCGAACTCGTCGGCGGTCGCGGGCAGGTCCGCATCAGCGTCGTCGGCGACGTCGGTGACGTCGAGGGGTATCCGCCGCTCCCCGAGGCGCTCCACGAGTCGATCCGCGCGGAGACGTGGACGTTTCCGGCCGACCTCCCGCTCGTCGAACTGGAATCGCGCGTCGAAGCCGCGCTCCGGACCGAGTACGACCTCGTCGAAGTCGCTGTGACGCTCGACGAGCGTGGGCGGGCGACGGTCGTGGCCGCACCACCGACGAGCGGGCTCTCGAAACACCTCGACCCCGGGGAGCGGGCCGTCTCGGTCGACGCGCTGATTCCGACGGGCGCAGCGCGCGGCGACGACGTGACGGTTCTGGCCGACGGCGAACGGTTCGACGCCCGACTCCTCGGCGTCGTCGACGAGGGAACGACACCGACTCCGTCCGAGGATGCCGGGACCGACACGTCCGACGAAGCGGCCACCGACGGTGGCGACGCCGACCTCTCGCCGGAGCCGGCTCCGTCGGTCCCGACAGCCGTCGGCGGGCAGGCCCGCGTCACGCTCGCGACCGATCGGCAGACGGCGACCTCGCTGCTCGGAGCGAACGACGTCCGGCTCGCCGTCCGTTCGCGAGGGAGCCGCCGGGAATTCGAACTGGTCGGACTCCTGCGCCGGACGGGCAAGCGGTTCCGACGCGTCACGGTCGGGGATCGGAGCGAATTGGCCGATACGACGCTCGGCGAGGCGTCGGTCCGCGACACCTACGGCGTGGCGGTGCTGGCGATCAGACACGGCGGATCGTGGGCCCTCGCCCCGCGCGGGGCGCAGTCGATCACCGCGGGCGACGACCTCGTCGCCGTCGGGAGCAAGTCGGATCTCGATCGATTCACGGAGGCGGTTGCGTGATGAGCACCCGCGACGTCGCGTTCGCGGGGCCGCTGCAATTCGGCAGCGGCATCCCGGCGGACCCGTCGTTGATCGGCGCGCTCACGCGCGTCCTCGGCCTCGCCGCGCTCGCGGCGATCCTCGCTGCCGTGGCCGCGGTCGTCTATCGCTGGTACACGCGCGAAGAGATTCCGGCGTGGCTGGCGACGCTCACCGGGGCGTCCGGCGTCGCGCTGTATCTCAACGCCGTGGGCCTCTTCCAGCAGGCCGTCGGATCCGACCCGGCGGCGGTGTTCGACCCGATGGTCGTCCTCGTCAACGCGGCGACGCTCGGTGCGGCGATCGTCGTCTCGCCCGCCGGGCGCGTGGTCGGCGACCGGCTCACCACGAGCGCGTTCGCCGTCGTCGGCGCCCGCGAACTCGACACCGAAGTCAGCCGGCTCGTGAGCAACGTCGGCCGCGTCCGCGCCGTCGAACTCCCGGAGGAAACAGCGGACGTCGGCGACATCGACGGCTACGAGCCCGTCCCCGCCGAGACGAAAGAAGCGATCGCAGGAAAGACCCTGCTCGTCCCCCGGAGCCTCCGCGGCGACGCCCTCCGCGACCGGGTCGTCGCCCGCATCAAGGAGGACTACAGCGTCGGCTACGTCGACCTCGAACTCGACGACGACGGCACCGTTACGCGGCTCGGACTGGGTCGGCGCGTCGCGGGACTCGGAACGACGCTCGCGCCCGGTTTCGCTGCCGTCGCGGTCCGAGCGGATCCCGGGGCGGGCGCGTCGGCCGGCGACGCCGTCCAGCTGTGGCGGCGGACCGAGGCAGGAGAGAGCGCGGCGGAGAGCACGGACGGGACCGCAGCGCGCGTCGCGAGCGGCGAACTCCGGGCGGTGACCGACGACGTCGCGACGGTCATCGTCGACGAGGCGGAGGCCGAGAAGCTCGATACCGCGGCGTCCTATCGCCTGCTCACGCTTCCCAGCGACCCCGGCGCGGAGCGGGAGTTCACCTCGCTGCTGCGCGCGGCCGACGAGACGATGGATGTCGTGACCATTGACGCCGGAAGCGACCTCGACGGGGCGACGGTCGGCGACGTCGACGCCACTGTCGCGGCCGTGCGCCCCTCGCGTGGGGCGATCGAGGCGATTCCAGCGCGGAGCCGCACGCTCGCCGCCGGCGACGCGCTCTATCTGGTCGCCCGCCCGGAACGTCTGCGCGACGTGGCGACGCTCGCAGCGGCGTAACGCTCAACTCGCCCGGCGCGCGAGTGGAGGTATGCACACGGTCAACTGGCGACTGTTCGCGGACCTCGCCGAAGTAGCGGGGGGACGCGAACACGCCGTCTCTATCGAGGCTGAGTCGACGATCGGCGACGCACTCGACGCGCTCTTGGCTGACTGTGAGGGACTCGGCGACCGGATTCTCGACGGCGAGAGCCTCGCGGACGACGTGAATCTGATGCAGAACGGCTCGCCGGCGGACCTCTCGGCCTCGGTAGCCGACGGCGACGAACTCGCGATGTTCCCGCCCGTGACCGGCGGCTCGGCTGGCTAGCTGGCGAGCGCAGATCGGTAACGCGGCGAGAAGAAACGGTGTGCCGCGACTACGACAGCCACTCCTCTGGCTTGGTGTCGTAGTCGACATCGGACGCCTGAATCCGCTCTTCTAGCTCGGGGTCGAGTTCGAACTCGTCGAAAGAATCGCCGTCGTAGCGGATGCGAACGCCGGATTCGGTCGGTTCGGGTTCACGGTTCCGTCGCCGGGCGACTTCGACCTCGTGTTCGTCGAACTCCTTGCGGATCGTCATCAGATTCACCGGCCGGCCCCACAGCTCGTGGACGCGTTCGAGCACGTCGCGGGCCTCGCCGATGTCGAGCATAATGCCGTTGTAGCGGTGCCCGAGAAGCAGTTCGCCGCGGTTCTCGAAGTTGTCGTCGAAGACGGCGATCGTCGGTTTCCCGAAGTTGGTGAACTGCAGGAGGAGCTTCTTCTTCACGTCGGCGTGGTCGGTCGACGCCACGCGGAAGTCGCCCGTCGCGCGGGTGTACTCGTAGGTGAAGTAGTGGTTCTCCTCGACGAACTCCGGCGAGAGGAACGCGTCGACGAACGTCACGTCGTTGTGGCTCCGGCGGACCTCCCGCATCCGGTCCCAGCCGGCCGTCTTGTCGACGTCGGCGATGGCCGCCTCGACGCTCGCGTACTTCTCGTCGTCGAACATATATCTGGAGAGCTGTTCGAGCTCCGAGCGGCGGATGCGACGGAGGAAGCCGCGATACTGCGGCTTCAGGAGCGAGAAGTGCCGCTCGGCGAGGCCCTCGTAGGTGAGGACCTTCCACGGGTAGCGATCGACGTCGACGGCCTCGGGGTCCGACAGCGCCCGGTCCAGGGTCTCCCAGTCGACGCGCGGGTCGTCTTCGGGCAGCGCCGCGAGGTCGTCGAGAGTGTCGCTTCGGACCGTGTCGATCGCCGCCGGTGGTTCGAGCAGCGACTGCACCCGCTCGAAGTCGACGGCGTCGTGGAAGTTCCGCCAGGTAATCCCCTCGACGCGGAGCAGTTTGTCCGCCACTTCGCGCCGGTTGGTCGTGTTCTCGACGTACTCCCACAGCTCCTTCCCGAGCTTGTAGGGGTTCATCCCCGGCGAGCCCAGCACTCTCGATTGGTGGTCAGCGTAGGTGAGGAACTCGTCTTCCCCGGCGAAGCGCTCCTCGCCCATCATCAGCGACTCCCAGAAGGCGGCCCACCCCTCGTTCATCGTCTTCGTCATCTTCTGGGGGGCGAAGTAGTACGCCTCCCGGCGGAGCAAGTCGAGGACGTCCTTCTGCCAGGACTCCATCTCGACGGCTTCGCCCGCCTCCTCGTCGTAGACCGTCGCGTGCTCGCGGAGGAAGCCGAGCACGTCCGAGCGCGGGTGATCGAGGTCGGCCGCGGCGGCTTCCGCCTCCGCGAGGTCGTCGAGCCACTCGTCGTCGAAGACGGCCTCTCTGACCGCCGCGGAGAGGTCCATCCCGTCGAGCCGCTCGCGGAGGTCTTCGGGCTGTGTCCGGCCGGTATCGGGGTCGGCGCTCAGGGGTCGGTGTTGGTCGATCGTATCCTCCAAGCACGTGACGGCGTCGACGAAGCGCTCGACCGCCTCGCGGTCGATGTCGGAGTCGTCGACGTACCGCTGGATGGTCTCGGCGTGCCGTTCGAGCATCGCCGCGGCGTCGAGGTCGTTGTCGCCGGAGAACCGGCTGAACCACTCGTTGTTGCGGAAGAAGTCCGCGTGGGCCTCGACGTGGGTGATGACCGCCTTCTGGTCGGCCAGCGTGTTCGACTCCTGCAGGAAGGCGTGGCTCGGATCGTCGTTGTTGACGATCTCGAAGGCCTTGCCCATCCCGAACTGGTCTTGCTTCTGCTGGCGGTCGTAGGTCATCCCCCAGCGCCAGTGCGGATACCGCCGCTGGAACCCGCCGTAGGCGATGAGTTGATTCATCTCGTCGTAGTCGACCACCCAGTAGTTCACCGGGTAGGGGTCGAGTCCGAGTTTCCGGGCGAGCGCGGCGGCCTCCCGGACCGGCTCTTCGAGCCGCTCGGCCTCCTCGCGTGCCGCCCGTCTGAAGCGTCGCAATCTGGTGGTCATAGTGTATGTTGTGTGATTGGTCGGGTGGTGTCGGCGCGCATCGTCACGACGTCTCCGCCTTGGCCTTCGCCGACGCCGGCTGGAGGATCTCGTAGATCGCGTCGGTGACGTCCTCGGGCGAGCCGACGGACGCGACGACGACGTCGCCGGCGTCCGCGAAGGCGCGATCTACCTCCTCGGCGTGCGTCGCGTTGATCGCGGTGCCACCGGGCTGGGTCTCCACGTACGCGTGGCGGTTCGCCGGGATGTCCCGCATCAGCGGGATCACCCGCTCGGTCGTGTCGTTCGAGGAGTTCTCGGAGTCGCCGGCGGCGAAGACGTAGCGGTTCCACTCCGCCCAGGGGTACTGCTCTTCGAGGACCTGCTTCGCTAGTTCGTACGCGCTGGAGATGCGCGTGCCGCCGCCCGAGCGGATGCCGAAGAACTCCTCGCGGTCGACCTCCCAGGCGTCGGCGTCGTGGGCGATGTAGACGAACTCGGCGTTGTCGTACTTCCCCTGGAGATACCAATCCAGCGGCGTGAACGTCCGCTCGACGAGTTCGCGCTTCGTCTCGCGCATCGAACCCGAGACGTCGCGGATGTTGACGACGACGACGTTCTTCTGCTTTTTCTCCTCGATCTCGGGATGCCGGTAGCGCTCGTCGTCTCGGCGGAACGGGATCTCGCGGAGCCCGCGCCGCCGGATACGCTGGACGGCTGTGCTGCGCTCGACGTTGTCGGTCATCTCCTCGAAGGAGTCCCAGCGGCCCCGCTCGTCGTCGGGGATGTCGTCCCACTCGGACTCGATCCACGGGAGCGAGACGAGGATGTTCTCCTCCCGGCACCAGCGGTAGACCGACTCGGGCGTCTCGCCGTCGACCTTCATCGCCTCGCGGACGAACTCCTCGTCGAAGTCGGTCGCGAGCTTCCGCTTGAGTCCCTGTTTGAACAGCCGTTCGAAGTCGAGCGTGCTGTTGGGGCCGGTGCGGGTGACGTCGGTGAAGTCGCCCTCGATCTCCTCGATCACTTCCTTCCCTTTGGGTTCGAGATCGAGCCCGAGCTCCTCGTCGAGTTCCTCGGCGAACTCCTCGGGGTCCATCTCGTAGTAGCCGTGCTCGCCGCCCTCCTCGCCGGGTTCGCCATCCTCGTCGCCGTCGCCGTCCCCGTCGCCGGGTTGCGGCTGTGGCTGGCCGACGGGCTGGCCGACGTCTGGGGTGCCGCCCTGTCCCTGGCCGACGCCGCCGCGGTCGAGTTGGTCGTACTTGAACTCCGGTAAGTCGACGACCTTGATCGGGATCTCGATCTCGTCGGAGTTCGAGCCGCTGAGGTCTCCGTATCGGATGAACGATTCGAGGTCTTCGCGGCGCTCTTCGCCTACTTCGCGGAATCGTTCGAGGTCTTCTCTCAGTCCCATCGGTGGCGCACCTCCCGCATCACTGCGCGGCTCGTCAGTTCGGCCGACGCCGGCGTGTAGCCGCGGGCCGTCAGTTCGTCGATCGTCTGTGCTTTCAGCCGCGCCGTCTCCGTGTTCTCCGGTGGGTCGTCCCACTGCGCGGGGTCGAAGTCCTCGTAGAGGCGTCTGACGTCGTCCCAGTCGTAGGTGTCGAGCACCGAGCGGATCACCGGGATCTCCGAGAGGTCGACGTCGTCGACGGTGAACCCAGCGTCGCGGTTCTCCCACGCGTAGCGGTTCAGCGCGGTGATGATCTTCTCGCGGCGGAACTCCTCGACGGAGTCGGTCGGACGGTTCCCGAGGTAGTCGTCGTCGTCGAACCGACCGAGCTGTTCGGTCTCGAAGAGCTTCATCAACAGCGGATCGGGGTCGACCGGCCCGCGCTCGGTCTCGACCTGTTCGTCGCCATCCCACGCGTAGACGTGCTCGACGTACTCCGCGACCGTCTCGCGTTCGACCGAGCGGTCCGCGAGCAACGCAGCAAGCACGTCGGACTCCTGTCTGTCGAGGACGTACTCCTTCGCCAGCGTCACGCGGTCCTCGTACTCCGCGCGCTCCGAGCGGGAGAAGACGGGGGCGTCGTGGAGGCCGGCAGCCATCGCGTCGAGTACGTCCTCGGGCAAGACGACGTGTTCGACGGCGAGGTCGGTGTGCCAGCGGTCGGTCTCCTCGTGCAGCAGGTCCGCGATGACGTCCCGGGTGAACGTGACGGGGACGCCGTGGATCCCCTCGCCGTCGCCGTCGAAGTCGAACTCGTCGACGCGGGTTCGGTCGTCGCCCTCCTGAACGTAGCCGAAGTCGAAGAGCAGCGCCTTGTCGACGAGGTCGTAGCCGGCGGGGACGTCCTCGCTGTCGAGTCGCGTGAGCACGCTGTACATCGCGGCCGCCTCCACAGCGTGCGGCGCGAGTTCTCTGGCCCGCACCGACCCCGGCGCGTTCTGCACGTCGACGACGAGCGGCGCGCGGACGCGCTCGCGGAGTTCGTCTTCGTCTTCGACGTCCCAGACGGCCGTCTCGTCGGTGAGCTCCCGGCGGATCAACTCCGCCTCCAGCGAGACGTTGGTGAGGTAGCGGAACTCGTGTTTGTCGAGTCGGCGCTTGAGCGCCTTCAGCGGGTCGCGACCGTTCCGGTCGGCGTACTTGTCGAGTTCCGCGTCGAGGTCGGGGTTCGAGATGATGACGAGCTGGGTGTCGACGTCCATCCCGATTCCCTTGTCGAGCTTGACGTGCCCCTCGTCGGGGACGTTCAGGAGCTTCTGGAGCAGGTCCGCGTGCTGGGCGGCGTCCTCGACGATCGTGAGGAGGCCGTTGCCCTGCGAGAGCACGCCGTCGTAGCTGAACGCCTGGGGGTTCTTCCGCCCGCGCGAGTCGAGTTCGCGGAGCATCCCCGGCATCCACGATCCGACGAGGCGCTCTTTGGGCGAGCCGTCGTCCTCGGAGTGGAGGACGCCGATCCCGCGCCCGACGTCGACGACGTAGTTCTTCACGCGCAGGTGCGAGGGGTCGGTCACCGCCGAGAACAACTCGCGGCGCCCGTTGCGGCGGTACTTCTCCTCTAGGAACTCGTAGGCCTCCCGGCAGAACGGGTCGAGTTCCTCGTCGACGGCGATGGGGACGTGATCGCCGGACTGGCGGTTCAGTTCCGCCAGGAGGTCGCTGCGAACGGCCGGGGGAAAGACCGACAGCGGGTGCGACTGCACCGGGCTCTCGTACCAGTCGGACTCCTGTTCGGGCGCGGTCGACTCGCCGCCGTAGGAGAGGCCGCGGGTGTCGCTGGCGGCGGCGACGTTCCACTCGACGGTGTAGCGCCGGCCGGCGTCGGTCTTCGAGTACGCGCGCAGGCCGTTGATGAGACAGCGCTTGAGCTCGGACTTCCCGGTCGCGGTCGGGCCGTCGAACCAGAGGATCTTCTCGGACTTTCCGCGGTCGGCGGCGATCGTCCGGAGATCGTCCACGAAGCGGTTCAAGACCTCGGTGTTGCCGAGGACGGCGTGTTCACCGTCGTTCGCGGGGTCGTCGAAGAAGCGGTAGCGCTCGCGCGTCTCCCCCTCTTCGAGAACCGTTCGCGTCCCCATCGACTCGATCGCGTCCAGCAGGTACTTCGAGGCGTGTGCGGCGATCGACGGTCGCTCGAACGCGGCATCGACGTACGCCTCTAGGCTCATCGGCTCCTCGTAAGTCCCGCGGAGGTGGTCGTCTGCGGTCTCGACGTAGTCCTTCGCGGGGTTTGGGTTGTGGGCGGTCATCTTACTCTTCCAGTTCGCTCTTTGCCACCTCCGCGCCGGCGAACTCGAGCACTTCGCGGGCTCCCTCCGGTGAGTAGCCCTGGTCGATCAGGGCGTCGATCCACGCACTGCGCTCGTCGTCGTCGAGTTCGTTCGCGCTGACCAGCGCCGAGAAGTTGATGTTGTGTTTCTTGTCTTCCCAGAGCTTGCGTTCCAGCGCGCGGCGGAGTCGGTCGTTGTCCTGCGGGTCGAAGGAAGTCCCGTCGCGGGCGCGGCGGGAGACCCAGTTCGAGACCTCCTGGCGGAAGTCTTCTTTCCGGTCTTCGGGGATCTCGAGTTTCTCCTCGACCGAGCGGAGGAACGTCTCGTCGGGATCCTGCTCGCGCCCGGTGAGTTCGTCTTCGACGGTGGCGTCGTCGATGTACGCCATCACGTGATCCATGTACTTCTCGCCCTGCCGCTGGATCTCTTCGAGATCGTACGCGAGCGCGTGCCGCACGTCCTCGATGGCGCGCGCCTTGTACTCCTCGCGGACGAGTTCGAGGTAGCGGTAGTAGCGGTCGAGGTTGTCCTCGGGGATCGACCCGTGGTTCTCCAAGTTGGCCTCGAAGTGCGAGAACACCGATAGCGGAGAGAGGTACGACCGATCGCGGTGGGTCGAGTCCATAATCGCCTCGGCGATCTCGTCGCCGATGAACCGTGCGGAGACGCCGTCCATCCCTTCGCCGATGTCGGCTTTCTCTTCGCCGCTCTCGCGGAGCTTTCGGACGTCGACGTCGTCGCCGTCGTCGATTTCGCCGTTGTACCCCTTCGCCTTCTGCACGAGCGAGACGTTGCCGTCGGGTTCGGTGATCCGGGTGAGCACGCCGAACAGGCCCGCCATCTCTAAGGCGTGCGGTTCGATGTGCATATCCGGGACGTCGGCGTTTCGGAGCATCTTGCGGTATATCTCGGCCTCCTCGTCGTACTCCAGTACGTACGGGAAGTCGATCCGCTTGGTCCGGTCGTTGAACGCCTCCATCTTCTCGTCGCCCTTCTTCTCTCTGTACTCGGGCATGTTCGTCCGCCCGACGATCACCTGGTCGATGTCGATCCGGGGGTTGTTCTTCGGCTTGATCGTCTGCTCTTGGGAGGCGTGCAGGAAGTCATAGAGGAACTCCCGCTGGAGCTTCAGCAGCTCCTCGCCCGAGAAGAGCCCGCGGTTGGCGTTGCAGAACGCCCCGGAGTAGTCGAACGCGCGCGGGTCGGACTCGCCGTAGACGGCGAGTTTCGAGTAGTTGACGTCGCCGGTGAGTTCGGTCTCGTCTTGGTTCTTCTTGTCCTTCGGCTCGAACGTCTCGACGCACTGCCGCTTGTTCTCGGAGGCGACGAGGCGGACGATCTCGACGTGATTCTCCAAGACGGCCTGGAGGTCGTCGTCGTAGGACGCCAATAGCGAGTCGAGATAGAACTCCGAGGCGGGGTCGAGCGTCTGGTCGTTTCGGATCGTGTAGGGCGCGTCCAGTCGCTCGTTGAGGCGTGCGAGGACCTCGTCGCGCTGCTCTTGTGGGAGGAGGACCAGCGGGTCCTGATTCATCGGGGAGGTGACGACGTCGTCCTCGGGGTCCTGATCGCGGATGACGTCGCAGAGGTTCGTCCACCGGAAGGTGTACATCCGCCCCGCGTCCGTCGCGGTGTAATCCTCGAAGTACCGGCGTACCATCCAGTCGAAGTGCGATTTCCCGGAGCCGACCGGGCCGAGGAGGAGTTTGATCCGCTTCTCGGGACCGAGTCCGCGCGCCCCGGATTTCACTTTGTTCACGAACTCGTGAATCGACTCGTGGACCTCCCGTCCGTAGAAGGTGTTTTCACCGTCGTGGAGCGGATCTTCGGCGGCCATCCGATACTCGACGACGCCGGCGTCCTCGTCGTAGTCGGTGCCGTAGTGGTCGAACATATCGGCCACTCGCTGGTGGGCGTTTCTGGCGATACGCGGGTCTTCGTACACCGCGTCGAGGTACCACTCGAAACGCTTCGCTTCGCGAAGGTCCGAGGGAACCGAGTCCTTGTATTGCCGACTCAGGGATTCGAGGGTTTCTCTGTCACCGTTCATTGTTTGTCCGTCTCGGGGAGCGACACCGCGCCTCCCTGGCGCGTGGCGAGGGTAGACGCGCACGAACGCGTTGCGCGTTCGTGGCAAGTATGGTATGATTACACATACCAATCAGCACGCGCGCGGCGGGGCGTCATCGGGCGACAGCGACCAGGCGGCGACAGGGCGACAGAACGTCGGGATTCAGCGGGCGGTGCGCGTACAGGCGGTCGCTCGATCCGATTGACCGAGACTGAGAGTGTGTGAGTGATCGACACACATAAGCCTTCCCTCGATTTGGGAGGCGATACCCGGGGACTGTCCGGCCACAACGCGACGATATATGTATCTAGGAACCCGAAGACGAGGTATGGAGGACCGCCCGCGACCGGCGACGGCCGACGAGCGCGACGGCGCGGCAGACGACGCCCCCGAGACCCCCCCATCTGGATGGACCCTCTGGAACGACGAGCCGCAGGGCCGCCGTATTCTGGTGTTTCGGCCGGACGTGTTCAACGAACAGAACGACCTTCCCGCGGAGTGTCTACCGACGATTATGATCTCGAACGGGTCGCGCGCCCGCCGTCCCGGTGCCTCACAGATCCCGACGGCGACCTGGCACGTCGTCCTCACGCTCGAACCGGAGATCGAGGCAGTAGCCGAGTCGTACGACAGCCGCGAGGCCGCACTCGCGGGCGCGAACGACCTCGCTCGCCGCTTCGCCGACGGCGACGTCGACTACCGCGCGGCGTATCAGATCCCGCGCGAGACCTACTTCGCGCGCCTCGACGAGGTCGTCGGCGCCGGCGAGTGAGCGTATTCGGTCAGACTATAGGGATTATCGTAACTGTTCAGAGGTTCTCGCCGGACGGTCCGGCGAGAAATCTATGGAGACTTACGATAATCCCTATACCACACGACAAGCTGGCCCCTACCACTGCGCGAACGCCGTTCCGTCCGCGACGCGTTCGACGTACTCTCCTTGCATCTCGCGGATCGCCGCCGGCAGCGACGCCCCGCCCTCGACCGCCTCGTGGACCCTCGCTCGCTTCCACGCGCTCGGCGAGGTGTACGTCGCATCGCGCCGCGCCTCGATCGGTCCGAGTGCCCACTCGGTCGCGTCCGCACCGACGCCGAGTGCGCTGAGTCCGCGACGCGCGAGCGCGAACAGGTCGTCGTGGATGGCTTCGGTCTCGCTCGTCTGCTCGCCGTCCTGCGTCACCCAGCGTAAGTCCGCGTCCGGGCCATCGTCGACCGCGGCGTAGAACGACGCTCGCGCGTCCTCCCACGAGAGCGTCGCGAGCGGGTGGTCCGCGACCTCGACGCCGCGGAGCACGCCGGCGACGAGCGCCTGCACGCCGACGGTGTCTCTGAGCGTCGGTTGCGTCGGGAGCGGCCGGTACTCGATCCGCACCGACTCCTCGCTCGCGCCCGGGATCGGTGCGCCGTCCGCGCCGCGCGGGATCTCACCGCCGAAGACCGGGCGGACCCAGCGCCAGTACGTGCCGCGTTTCGCCCCGAACGCGGGGTAGCGCTCGCTGCCGGGGTCTCCTTTTCCCCCACTGTCGTCCCGTGCTCCGTCCTCGTTGTCGTCTTCGATGGCGTCTTCGTTGCTATCTTCACCCAGATCCGGCGGCGCGACGAGTGTCGGATCCTCGGCGATTCGGTCGATCAGTTCGCCGATGCTCTCGACGTCGCGCGGGACGCGACACTTGTTCGTTCCGTCGTCGACAGAGCGCTCGAAGATCGGAATGCGGAGTTCGTGCGGAGTCTGCGCGAAGACCTTGCCGACACCTGAGACTGGCTCGTCATCGTATATATCGGCTGGGAGGAACGGCGAGTTGGCCGTCAGCGCGAGGATCGGCCCCATCGTCCGCGTCGCGACGTTCAGGTAGCGCGGAATGTCCGTCGGGTCCGGAAGCTGGAGGTGTGGCTGCATCGACGTCGCGAGCGACTCGACGAGCATCGAGCGGGCGTCGTCGTAGCCGGGCAGGCCGAGTCCGATTCGTCCCCCGTTCGCTTCGCGGATTTTCTGATCGAGCGCGACGTACCGGGGAACGGGCCGCATATTGTCGGCGAGAAAGATCCCGTCGGTCTCCACCCCCGCGCTGAGGTACTCGCGCGTGCCCGACTCGGGCGGCACGGTCCACATCGCATCGAGGACGAAGCGGCGGTCCGACTCGCCGAGGTGGCGCTGGACGTCGTCGTAGATTCCTCGCAGTTCGTCGTACTGCTGGCGGAGTCCCGCGTCGGAGACGACGTCCGGCGCGGTGTGCATCTCAGCGTTGTGGACGCCGAGTTCCCGGCTACAGCCGTCGATCTCGAAGAGGCTCTCGGGGGCGGCCGCGAGTCGTCCGTCGGCGTCGACGACGTAGCCTTCGAGTTCGAGTCCGACGGCGAAGTCGGGCGCGTCGAAGGCGCCCGCGGCGACGTCGTTCCGCAGTGATTCGGCTTCCCGGTCGACGCGGCGCTCGAAGGCGGCGCGTCGGTCTGGATCGAGCGCCGCGCGGACGGCGTCGGTCGTCTCGGTCATTGCGTACGTGTCGCGGCCGACGGCTACTGATACTGTCGGCTGTGCGCGCCCCGCACGGTCCCCCAAGTCGGTTTGGATCCCCTCACTCGTCGTCGGGTTCACGATCGCCGCGTCCACTATCGCCGCGTCCACCGCCGACCTCGTCGCCGCCGGTCGTACGCAGGATGAACGGACCGATCGAGAGCGTCCGCTTCGCGATCGTGCCGATCCGGAGGACGAACGACAGGAGGATGGCGAACGGCGCGAGCGCGATCGAGGCCGCGAGCGCGACGATCCAGACGTAGTGGGCGATTCCGAGCGTCGCCCCCGACACCGACCCGAGCGTGCCGTGAAACAGCAGCGTGTTCGTCGCCACAAGCAGTGCCGGAACCGCGCTGTAGAGCATCGCCCGCGAGAGGTCGACCAGCTCCCACTGGAAGTACAGCGTTTTGACGTGCTCTCTGGCGGGACCGAACAGCGTCAGCGCAGCCACGACCGAATCGAGCGCGTCGCGCAGTTCCCGTATCGACTCGGCGTCCGCAGTCTCGTCGGCCTCCGGAAGTGACTCGCGCAACCGTCGCGCCTCGTGGATCTTCCAGGAGTAATTGAAGTTCAGCGCCGCCGAAAGGACGCCGAACGTACCGAACTGCCGGTCCGCGAGGTCGCTGCTGACCGACGAGGCGTGGCCGCGGACGTCGTCGGCGAAGGCTCGTGTCCGCTCGGTTTCGACCCGCTCGGATGCGACGGCCGCTGCGGCCTTCGAGAGCCGAGCGCCACGCCGTTCGACGCCGTCGACGAGTACCTGGAGGAACGCTGCGGGTGTCGCCGGCGCGATCTCGACGCCCAGTTCGTCCTCGACGTCGCGGCGGAACGACATCGCTCCCTCCATCCGGTCGCGCTGGTCGCCCAGCGTGCCCAGTTCCTGTGAGAGCACGAGCGAGTTGATCGAGACGACGAGCGTGACGCCGGTGATCGTCGCGGTCACGAGCCCCTGAAAGAGCGTTTCGACCGGGTCGCCGACCGAGAGGACGACCCGGTCGGGGACGAGGGCAGCGACGAGGAGCGTCCCGAGAACGAAGCCGGCCAGGACGACCGCAGCGACGGCCCACCGATTCGCCTCTAGCAGGAGCCAGAGCTTCAGCCGGTTCTCCGTGCCGCGGCGGCGCATCGTGTCGCTCGGGTCGTCGGCCGACCCCCGGCTCCCTGCGGCTTTGTCGGCTGCTGTCTGGTCAGCGGACGGTTCCTCGACGGCCGACCTGTCGGTCGCCGCGTCCTCACTCGCCGCCCCGTCGTCGGCCGACGTCTCTTTGCCCATCATCGATATCCTCGAAGGCCGCAGCGACAGTGGCGCCCAACGTCCCGGCCGCGTGGTGAAAAGTGCTCGCGCCGACGTCCGCGACGCAGCGGCGTGTTCGGCTCGCGAGAGTCAGTTCTCGTCGTCTTTCAGCTCTTCCAGTTCGGCTTCGACCTCGGCGTCGGAGACGTCGACGTCCGGGGCGCTCTCCTCGCCCGCATCCGATTCGGCCTCGACGTCGGCGGCTTCCGTCTCCCCCTCCTCGGTCCCGCCCATCTCGGCTTTCAGCGTCTCCAGTTCCGAGTCGACCTCGGCGCCGGTGCGGCCGCTTTCGAGCTGTCGGTCGATGCTGTCTTTGTCCGACATCGCCTCGTCGAACGCGCCGGTGTCGACGAGTTCGTCCATCGCCTCCGAACGGGCCTCCATCTCGTCGGTGCGTTCCTCGGCGCGCTCGATCGCCCGCGAGACGTCGGCCATCTCGTCGCCGACGCCCGTCATCGCCTCGGAGACGCGCGAGGACGCCTCGGCGGCCTCGTAGCGGGCTTTCATCGTCTCCTTCTTCGTGCGGAACTCCTCGATTCTGCCCTGGAGTTCGTTCTTCTTCTCGACGAGGTCGTCCTGCGTCGACTGGAGGTCGGCGATCTGGCCCTCTAGCTCTTCGATCTGGGACATCTTCGCCTGCTTCTTCTCTAAGGCCTGCCGGGCGAGGTCGTCGCGGCCCTGTCGGACGGCCTCGCGGGCCTGGTCGTTGTGCTTTTCGACGTTCTCTTCGAGCCGGCGCTTTTGAATCTCCAGGCGCTTCTTCTGGGTCGTCAGATCGGCGATGCCTTGCTTTACGTCCTGCAGTTCGTCACGCATCTGCTCGTAGGAGTAATCGAGCGTTTCCGTCGGATCCTCTGCGCGGTTGAGGAGGGCGTTGAGCTTCGAGCGGACGACGTAGGACGCGCGTGAGAGGATTCCCATACGTCCCACGTTGGGCACGCTGGAGTTAAAACCTCACGTGCCGAACGCCGCACGTTCGATGAGCGAGACGATTCTGCTGCCCGGCGGCCGCGACGCTCGCGGGACGCTCGACGTCGCTGTGGACGCCGGCAGTGCCGGCGCGGATGCCGAAACCGGCGTTGAGAACACCGACGCCGCGGACGCCGAGACCGACGACGCGGCAACTGCTGCCGACGCGTGCGTCGTCGCGTGCCCGCCACACCCCCAACACGGCGGCCACCGCGGCGACCAGCGCCTCCGGGCGGTGAGCGACGAACTCCGAGCGCGAAGGATCGACTGTCTGCGGTTCGACTACGGCCCTTGGGACGGCGGTCGGGGCGAACGAACCGACGCGCTGAACGCCGTCGCGTGGGCGAACGAGCGGTACGATCGCGTCGCGCTGTTCGGCTTCAGTTTCGGCGCGTCGGTCGCTCTCTCTGCTGCCGTCCACGGTGCTGACGTCGTCGCGGTCGCCGCCCTCGCGCCGGCCGCACGGCTCGGAACGACGCGAGCGGATCCCGAGGCACCGGACGACAGCGGAATCGGCGGTATCGACGTCGCCGCGGACCTCCCGGAGGTCCCGGAGCGGATCGACGTGCAAGTGCTCTACGGCACGCGCGACGACGTCGCCGACGTCGGGCCAGTCGTCGACGCCGCACGCACACGCGGTCACTCGATTGTCGAGTTCGCTGCGGATCACTTCTTCATCGGGCAAGCCGGAAAAGTCGCAACAGCCGTCGCGGATTTCCTCGAACCGGCGCTTCAGGCCGACGTCCCGCGGTAGCCCGCGGCGAAGGAGACGGCGACCGCGACGACGCCGGCGACGACCGCGAAGGTCCAGAAGCCGGCCCACGCGGCCGCGCCGAGATCTGTCGTGACCGCGTACGTGACCACGACCCCCGCGAGGCCGCTTCCCACCGGGACGAGAAACGCGAGGTCGCTCCACTGGCCGCCCGCGTTGGCGTACTCGACGGCGTAGCCCCAGAGGTTGCCGAGGGTGAACCGGAGGACGACGACCGCGAGGAGGCCGGAGACGGCGGCCGTGACGAGCGCGAATAACGGGGGAACGATCTCGAACCCGGAACTGTTGCGCCAGAGCGAACTCCCGGCGCCGACCAGGAATGCGGCGAGGTCGAGGAGATACCACGGGCGGAGTCGATCGCGGAATCGTTGGTGGAGGGACATATCACGCCGTTCGGTGTCCGGGAGTAATAGTGTACCGTGCGGTGCCGAGGCGGAGCTGTCGCGGAGGCAGTACGGAGGTGGTGCGCTGCCGAGGCGGTGCTGTGGCGGAGGCAGTACGGAGGTGGTGCGCTGCCGAGGCGGTGCTGTGGCGGAGGCAGTACCTGAATAGTACCGCGAGGCGAGCGAACGCGAGCCTCGCGGCTTTTTCCCTCCAGGTTTTTTCGCCGGGGTCGAGCGCCGCCGCAGGCGGC
>Ga0207719_100102_pt1 | contig 71470 bp, 67 predicted proteins | sample A23P1SouthBayCA_2_FD_187279 | JGI IMG/M metagenome (GOLD analysis project Ga0207719, IMG submission 187279) | Aerobic enrichment media microbial communities from Eden Landing Ponds, California, USA - A23 P3 (3) (SPAdes) | ecosystem: Environmental > Aquatic > Marine > Unclassified | place...
CCGGAATATCCTCTACGTCGACGAGGTGAACCTCCTCGACGACCACATCGTCGACGTGCTCTTGGACGCCGCCGCGATGGGCGAAAACATCGTCGAACGCGAGGGCGTCTCGTTCCGCCACCCTTCGGAGTTCATCCTCGTCGGCACGATGAACCCCGAAGAGGGTGACCTGCGGCCACAACTGCTCGATCGGTTCGGACTGGTCGTCGACGTCGCGGGCGTCAACGAGGTCGACGACCGCGTGGAGATCAGCCAGCGACGCGCCGCGTTCGACGCCGACCCCGACGCTTTTAGGGCGAAATACGTCCCGGCACAGCGGGAGTTGCGAGCGGATATCGTCACTGCGGAGGAACGGCTCCCGGGCGTGACGCTCGACGACGACATCGCGCGGCTGATCGCGGGAATGAACATCGAACTCGACGTCGACGGCCACCGCGGCGACATCACGCTCCGGCGCGCCGCGCGGACGCTAGCGGCCTTCGAGGGCGACAGCGAGGTGTCGGCGCGCACCGTGCGGCGAGTCGCGCGGATGTCGCTGGAGCACCGACTACAGCGACTCCCGTTCGAAGAAGAAGAGCAAGACGTAATGAGCGTGTTCCACGAGGTCCGACGGGAACTCGGCCTCGAAGACTGAACGCTGTTCGACCAGGGGCCGGAGCCAACGTCGGAAAGCATCGATTATCGACTGAGACCCACGCGAGGAGCGTCGAGAGCCGCTCCCTATTCTGTTTTCATAACAACATAACGGTTTATAGTTAGTTGTCCCACATTCTTATTATCCGTGAAATTGAAATTTGGATGGGGATGGATAGCACGAGTCGTGACTAGTTCCATTCCCGGAGCCAACAATGCCAGAGTACGACTTCAGCGGGAAAGTCGCGTTCGTCACCGGCGCCGGGCGCGCCCAGGGACGGTCACACGCACAGCACTACGCCAGACACGGTGCCGACGTCGTCGTCACCGACATCTGTGAGAACATCGAGACGAACCCCTACGACCTCAGTTCGTCAGACGACCTCGCAGAGACAGCCAGTCTCGTGGAAGACGAGGGCCAAGAAGCCCTGAAGATCGAGATGGACGTACGCGAGGAGGCGGAAGTAGAGGCCGCCGTCGAGGAGGCGATCAACGAGATGGGGAAGATCGACTTCCTCGCCAACAACGCGGGGATCTTCAACGCGGCCGATATGACGGAGATGCCCGAACAACAGTGGGACGAGATGATCGATACGAACCTGAAAGGCGTGTGGCTCTGCAGCAAGCACGTCGGCCAGCACTTCATCGAGCGAGGAGACGGCGGGAAAATCGTTTCCACGTCGTCGGCCGCCGGGCTAATCGGGAGTCCCTCGGCGGGACACTACGTCGCGACGAAACACGGTGTCATCGGCCTGACTAAGACGCTGGCGCTCGAACTCGCCGAGTACGACGTCAACGTCAACGCCGTCTGTCCGACCGGCGTCGACACCGAGATGATCTCGGGGTTCGCGGAAGCCTACGGCCAAGAGATGATGGACGAGATGGGGTCGTTCAGCGGCCCCTGGAGCGTCTTCGAGGGCGTCGATATGATCGAGGAGGGAGACATCAGCGAGGCGTATATGTGGCTCTCCAGCGACGCCGCCCGCTACGTCACTGGTATTGCACTCCCCGTCGACGCGGGTATGACCGCAAAATAGAGCAGAACAATGGTAGAATACGATTTCAGCGGCAAGGTGGCGTTCGTCACCGGCGCCGCACACGGCCAGGGACGCTCGCACGCACAGCACTACGCCAAACACGGCGCCGACGTCGTCGTCACCGACATCGGCCACAACGTGGACTCGGTTCCCTACGACCTCGGCACGAGCGACGAACTCGACGAGACCGCGAGTCTGGTAGAGGACGAGGGGCAGGAAGCCCTCGCGATCGAGATGGACGTCCGCGACGAAAGCCAGGTCGAGGCGGCCGTCGAGGAAGCCGTCGACGAGATGGGGAAGATCGACTTCCTCGCCAACAACGCCGGCATCGAGTCGATCGCCGACGGTGTCGAGATGGACGAGATGACGTGGGACGAGATGATCGACACGAATCTCAAGGGCGTGTGGCTCTGCTCGAAGCACGTCGGCCAGCACTTCATCGAGCGTGGCGACGGCGGCAAGATCGTCTCGACGTCCTCGACCGCCGGCCAAGTCGGCATTCCGGGTAACACGCACTACGTGTCGGCCAAGCACGGCGTCGTCGGTCTCACGAAGACGCTGGCGCTCGAACTCGCCGAGTACGACGTCAACGTCAACTGCATCGGCCCGACGGGCATCGAGACGCCGATGATTGCGGGAATGACCGAAGCCTACGGCGACGAGGTCCTCGAAGACATCGGTGCGATGACCGGCCCGTGGAACGTCTTCGGCGACGGCGGGATGCTCGACGCCTCGGACATCAGTGAGGCGTATATGTGGCTCTCCAGCGACGCCGCACGCTACGTCACCGGGATTTACCTCCCGGTCGACGCTGGATTCCTCGCGAAATAAGGGAGAAAGACAATGGTAGAATACGACTTCAGCGGCCAGGTGGCGTTCGTCACCGGCGCCGCCCACGGCCAAGGCAGATCGCACGCACAGCACTACGCCAAACACGGCGCCGACGTCGTACTCACGGACATCAACGAGAATATGGACACCGTGAAGTACGACCTCGGCACGCCCGACGAACTCGAAGAGACGGCCAGCATCGTCGAGGACGAGGGGCAAGAGGCCCTCACGATCCAGATGGACGTCCGCGACGAAGCCGAGGTGGAAGCCGCCGTCGAGGAGGCCGTCGACGAGTTCGGCAAGATCGACATCCTCGCTAACAACGCCGGCATCGCGCACTTCGGCGACCTCGTCGAGATGGACGAGGCGATGTGGGACGAGATGCTGGATACGAACCTGAAAGGCGTCTGGCTCGCCTCGAAACACGTCGGGAAGCACTTCGTCGAACGCGGCGATGGCGGCAAGATCGTCTCGACCTCGTCGATCTACGGTCTCGTAGCCGGGCCGGGCTCCGGTCACTACATCGCCGCCAAACACGGCGTACTCGGGCTGACGAAGACGCTGGCGCTCGAACTCGCCGAGTACGACGTCAACGTTAACGCCGTCTGCCCGACCGGCGTGAACACGCCGATGATCGACGGCGTGATGGAGGCCTACGGTGAGGAAGCCCTCGAAGAAGCAACGGAGATGACCGGCCCGTGGAACATCTTCGGGGACGGCGGGATGATCGAGGCGAAAGACATCAGCGAGGCATATATGTGGCTCTCCAGCGACGCCGCACGCTACGTCACCGGCATCGCCCTCCCCGTCGACGCCGGGATGCTCGCCAAATAGGAGAAAGAGATGGTAGAATACGACTTCAGCGGTAAGGTGGCGTTCGTCACCGGCGCCGCACACGGCCAGGGACGCTCGCACGCACAGCACTACGCCAAACACGGCGCCGACGTCGTCGTCACCGACATCGGCCACAACGCTGAGACAGTGCCGTACGACCTCGGCACGACCGACGAACTCGACGAGACCGCGAGTCTGGTAGAGGACGAAGGGCAGAACGCGCTCGCCATCGAAGTCGACGTCCGCGAGGAGAGCCAAGTCGAGGCGGCCGTCGAGGAAGCCGTCGACGAGTTCGGACACATCGATATCCTCGCCAACAACGCCGGCATCGTGACCATCTCGGATCTGGTCGAGATGGACGAGGCGACGTGGGACGAGATGATCGACACGAACCTGAAGGGCGTCTGGCTCCCCTCGAAGCACGTGGGAAAGCACTTCGTCGAACGCGGCGACGGCGGCAAGATCGTCTCGACTTCCTCGACCGCTGGGCTCGTCGCCTCGGTCGGCGCCGGGCACTACACGGCCGCGAAACACGGTGTGCTCGGACTGACAAAGACGCTGGCGCTCGAACTCGCCGAGTACGACGTCAACGTCAACGCCGTCTGTCCGACGGTCGTGAACACGCCGATGATCTCGGGGATGACCGAGGCCTACGGCGAGGAAGTCCTCGCGTCGATGGGCGAACTGACGGGGCCGTTCAACGTCTTCGACACCGAAGACCCCGGAATCGAGGCGAGCGACATCAGCGAGGCGTATATGTGGCTCTCCAGCGACGCCGCACGCTACGTCACCGGCATCGCCCTCCCCGTCGACGCCGGCTTCTCCTCGAAGTAGGAGCGAGCGCGACGGGTCGCGGGCTTTTTTGACGCTTTTCAGACTGAGTATCGTAACTGTTCGGAGAGTCTCGCCGTCCCGTCCGGCGAGAAATCTGTGCAGACTTACGACAATCCCTATCAGCCGTCAGATTCCCACGGGAGCTGTGGGTTCTCCGCGCTCCAGAACGACGCCAGTCCGACAGCCAGCGCGACGCCCGCCAGAAACGCGGCCGCGAGCGTCGCTCCACTAATCGCGTCGCGAAACAGCCACGCGAGCACACCTGCGATGGCGGCGTTCATACTGCCCCAGAGCACGTTCAGGACGGCGCTGGAGTCGGATCCGAACGGCGTCATATGTCGCTGTCCGGTGATCCCCTGCACGAAGTGCGGGATCGCATTGGTGCCGAATAAGCCGACGACGACGAAGACGACGAGTGAATCGAGGGTCGCCATAGGACTACGAGTGCTGCCCTCAGGCCTCGATTTCGGTCACGTCGCTGACCTCGTACTGCGTGATTTTGGGCTCACCAGCAAGCAGTTCGGGGAGCGTCGCTTCGAGTTCTTGGTAGTGGTCCGTCTGCGCGTGCGCCTCGAAAGCCTCGGCGTCCTCGTACCGTTCGATGAACCGGATCGTGTTCTCCTCTTGGAGGTCGGCCGCGGCTCGGTATTCGAGGATTCCCGGTTCCTGGTTCGACTCCTTGACCATCGTCTCGAAGACGTCGAGCGCTTCTGCACGGCGGTCCGGGTCAATCGGGAAATACGCGTGGACGACGAGCATCACAGGTGCAGATTAGTTGGAATGTTGAAATAAATTTGGGAAACGATCACAAACTAGATGCAGGCGGGAATCAAACACTGGAGCGTGCCGACCTACGACTTCAGCGGACAGGTCGTCTTCGTCACTGGGGCCGGGCGCGGGCAGGGCCGTTCCCACGCCGTCGCCTACGCCGAACACGGCGCGGACGTCGTCGTCACCGGACTGAGTCGCGGGATCGAAACCTCACAGTACCCGCTCGCGACCGCGGACGACTTAGACGAGACGGTCCGACGCGTCGAGGCCACAGGACAGCGGGCACTTCGGCTTCGAGTCGACGTCCGCGACGAAGCCGAGGTGGAAGCCGCCGTTGATGAAGCCCTCGACGAGTTCGGCCGGATCGACGTCCTCGCCAACAATGCTGGGATCTGGAACGTCACCGACCTCGTCGAGATGGACGAACGCCGGTGGGACGAACTGGTCGACTCGAACCTCAAGGGCGCGTGGCTCTGTGCGAAGCACGTCGGCAACCACTTCATCGACCGCGGCGAGGGAGGGAGGATCGTCTCGACGGCGTCGACCGCCGGCCTCGTCGGGTCGAAGGGATCAGGACACTACGCGGCGGCGAAACACGGCGTCGTCGGATTGACGAAGGCGCTCGCGCTCGAACTCGCCGAATACGACGTCACCGTCAACGCAGTCGCCCCGACCGGCGTCGCCACGCCGATGATCGACGGCATCCTCGAAACCGTCGGTGAGGCGGCGCTAGCCTCGGTTTCCGACGCCAGTGGGTCGATGAACGTCTTGGACGAACAGCTCATCGACCCACGTGACGTGACCGAGGCGTACCTGTGGCTCTCCAGCGACGCCGCCCGCTACGTCACCGGCGTGACGCTCCCGGTCGACGCCGGGATGCTCGCAAAGTGAGTGCGCTCCCGCCAATCGTGCCGTCGAACGCGGCGCTCTCGGCGACTCACAGTCGCCGTGCGAGCACTTCGCCGTCGTAGTAGGCGCGGTCGAGTTTGCGCGGCGAGACGGCGTCGCCGACGCGGTAGACGTCGTCGCGTCGCTCGTCAAGTTCGAGATAGAGACTTTCGTCGGCCTGTCGGCGGCCGACTACGACGACCGAATCCGGCCGTCGGGTCGTCGTCTCGCCGGTTAGCGTGTTTCGGAGCGTGACAGTGCCATCAGCGTCGACGGCGTCGAGAGCGTGGTTCCCAGTGAACGTCGCGCCCCGCGCCTGCAGCGCCGCGACGAAGCCCGGAAGGTTCGGTTGCTCCGTCCGGAACGCCGGGTAGTGGTCTCTCGACACCATCTCGACGGACTCCACGTGGTCGAGCAGCGCGAGGCCCGTCTGGACGGTGATGACCCAGCGGTTGTCGTCTACGAGGAGGACGTCCGCGCCGAGATCGAGGCCCTCCAGGGCACCTGCGCCGCGTGCGCGTTCGAGCACGTTGAACGCGTCGACGACGTCGCCCTCGAACCCGAGCGTCGACGTGTCAGGCCGACTCGCACCGGTCGCGACGACGACCGAGTCCCACTCGGGGCCGACGTCGTCGGCAGAGACGGCCGCTTCGAGTTCCACCGTCACGCCTGCCTCGTGGACGGCGGCCTCGAGGTCTTCTACGGCGCGACCAAACGGTTCGAGCGGGCCCTGTGCGGCCAGATTCAACTGCCCGCCGAGGCTGTCGCTCGCCTCTCTGAGGGTGACGTCGTGGCCGCGGTCGGCCGCGACAGCGGCGAACCGGAGCCCCGCCGGTCCGCCACCGACGACCAGAATGCGCTGGGGAAGGGCCGCCGGTTCAGCCTCCGAGAGCGCGTACAGTTCGGTCTCACGCCCCGTTCTGGGATCGACGACGCACTCGACGTGGCCCCCGTGCGCGTGGCCGTAGACGGCTTCCAGACACTTCTGGTTGCATTGGATACAGCGGTCGTATCGTCTGTCGACAGCGGCTTTCGAGAGCGTCTCGGCGTCGGCCAGGAGTTGGCGAGTGAAACTGACGAAGTCGACGCCGGCATCGAACAGCGCGTCGGCGTCGTCGATAGTAGTGAACGGCAGTCGCCCGATAACGGGAGTGTCGACGTGTTCGGCGGCCGTCGTGATCGGGTCCAGGAGGTCCGGGGCCGAGGTGGAAACCCCCGCGTGCGTCTGATTATAGGTCGCCCGCGTGCCGACGGTACAGGAGAGGTAATCGAATCCCTCGACGGCGTCTAAGATGTCCGGGACGTCTCCGAACTCGTAGCCGCCGTACTCCAGCTCTGCCAGGGAGAGGTGTAGTCCCACCGGCCCGGACGACTGCTCTGAAACAGTCGCGAGCGCCTCGTTTACGAACCGTGCGCGGTCGTCCCAGTCGCCGCCGTATGCGTCGTCGCGGGCGTTGTATCGCGGCGAGAGGAACTGCCGGAGAACCGAGAACGGGCCGGCAGCGAGTTCGACGCCGTCGAAGCCGGCCGCATCGAGATTTTTCGCGGCGGTCGCGAAACCGTCGAGAACGTCGTCGATGTCCGCGCGCGTCATCGACTTGGGCATCTCGTAGGCCGCATCGGACGGCGACGCGGAGGGGGCGAGTTGGGGTTGCATCTCCCAGTCACCCCGCGATTCGGCCCCCGTGTGCGTCAGTTGCCCGAAGATACGGGCGTCGTGGTCGTGGACGGCGTCGACGACGTCCGTGAGCCCCGAGACAGCGCTCTCGTCGTAGGCGTCGAGGAACGCGGCGCCGCTCGCCGACGGGTGGACGAGCATCTGGGCCGGCCCGACAACGAGACCCGCCCCGCCGGCGGCCCGCGCGGCCAGGTGTGCGGCGAGTTCGGTCGTCGGTCGGCCGTCGCCGACGAACCGCGTTCGGACGGGGCGGAACACCCCGCGGTTGGGTATCGTGAGGTCTCGAATCTCTCCTGGATCGAAGATTTCCATACCAACAAATATCAATCAAAATTACTTGAAGATAGCGCACAGTCGCTTCGGTGGCGTCTGTGGGTTCGATCTTTCGACGAGGCCGTCGGTGAACGGAAAGAGTCGCGATAGTGGTAGAAGCCGTCTACCGCGTAGTATACACAGACTACTCCGGACATTGCGGTGTGTCGGTCGACTCCTCAGCCCGGCCAATGCTGAGGGTTTTAAACGACGGCCCGGTTACGTGGGGGTATGTCAGAACAGCCTGATCAGACCCGTTCGAAGGTCGGACGGCTCATTCAGGAGTACGAGATGGACGGCGTCGGCCAAGAGCTCGAAGACCGTTGGCTGGGCCGGGGCTACGAGAGCCAGAGCCTCCGGTCGCTCGCCGACTGGTTCAACGAGCGGCTCCTTCGCGCGAAAATCGAACGCGGCGGCGGGACCCCCCTGGACGGTGAAGTCGCGAACCTCTATCGTCTGCTCTCTCAGGACGACGTCACTGCGGGGATGCGAGTCGATGCCGAAGCCGCGCTCGAACGCAACGACATCGACCCCGAGACGCTCCAAGACGAGTTCGTCTCCCACCAGGCGGTGCACACCTACCTGACGGAGTTCAGAGGCGTCTCCAAAGAGCAAGCGACGACCGACACCGACCGCATCGAAAAGGCTCGTACGACGATCCAGCGACTCCAGAGCCGCCTCATCGCCGTCATCGAGAGCAATCTGACGCAGTTGCGTGATAGCGGTCGGCTCGCGCTAGGCGATTTCAACGTCCTCGTAGACGTGCAGGTGCTCTGTACCGACTGCGGGACGAGCTATCCGATTACGGACCTACTCGACAACGGCGGGTGTGAGTGTCAGATCGAAAATGAAGATTAATTATTATTTAATTTCCAATATATAGATGCGAGAGCGGGATGCCACCCCGCTCCACCTCTCGTGGTCGGAGTCGGTGACGAGGTCGTTTGACCCGACCGTTCGAAGAGCGAGCGTTCGGTCGGATTACAGCAGTAATCGTGTAATAGAACGGTCGATGCGTCGGGTCCCTCCGAACTGGCGGGAGCGCCCATCGATGTGTCTCAGAGAGAATTAAAATACAGACGTTCGATTCGTTATCTAACGTACTACATTCAGTTCAGGTCGGGATTTGGCTTCCGAGAATGGTCGGTCTCGCCCGCCAAACCACCGAATGCCGTCGAAAGCACTGAGAGACTGGAAATCTCCCAAGGGGCCAGCAGGGTTCCGCACCACTTCGATATATCGGCTTCAAGTAATTACTAAGTAGTATTATAACACATATTTCTTATATATCTATGTCAAGAGGATGAAGCGAATCCGTCAGCACGGCGTCGAGAATCGTACTCGAACACGAGCCTGGCCTCGGTAGTATCGCACCGATGCCCCGTCGCGCCAGTCGCTTTGTAACCCTTATAATGCGCGCAGAAAGTACCGTTCAGTATGGCAGGCCGAATCAGGCTCGGCGCGGACGTCGGGGGGACCTTTACCGACGTCGTGCTCGCCACAGGCGAGAGCCTCGTGACGGCGAAGGTGCCGAGCACAGCAGACCAGAGCGTGGGGGTGTTGCACGGCGTCGAGAAGGCGTGCGAGGAAGCCGGGATCGATCCGACGGCGGTCGAGGAGTTCACGCACGCGATGACCGTCTCTGTCAACGCGCTCTTAGAGCGCGACGGGGCGAAGACGGCGCTCGTCACGACCGAAGGCTTCCGAGACGTCCTCGAAATCGGTCGTCAGGACCGCCCGGACCTGTACGATCTCTCCGCTGAACGGCCAGAGCCGCTCGTCCCACGGCGGCGCCGCTTCGAGATCCCCGAGCGTTCGACGCCCGAAGGAATCGAAGATGGCGTCGACGAGGGCGCCGCTCGCGACGTCGCAGCGGAGATTCGAGAGTGCGACGCAGAGAGCGTCGCCGTCTCGCTTTTGCACGCCTATGCGGACCCCCGAAACGAGCAGCGAGTGGTCGATATCTTGGAGACGGAACTCGACGTTCCGATTTCGGCCTCACACGAAGTGCTCGCGGAGTTTCGCGAGTACGAACGGACGTCGACGACGGTCGTCGACGCCTACGTGACGCCGGCGATCGATCGGTACCTCGGTCGGCTCTCGCAGCGCGCAGCCGAGACAGGGCTTCCGGAGCCGCTCGTGATGCAGGCCAACGGTGGCATCGCCGCTATCGAGACGGTTCGGGAACACGCCGTCACGACGACGATGTCGGGCCCTGCAGCGGGCGTCGTCGGCGCGAACGCTGCGGCCGGTGAGGTAACCGAAGAACGTGGCCTCCACGGGCTCGTCACCTTCGATATGGGTGGTACATCGAGCGACGTGAGTCTCGTTCGAGACGGGGAGGCCGAGCGGATGACGGACGCCGAGATCAACGGCCAGCCGATCCGGACGCCGATGGTCGACGTGACCACCGTCGGCGCGGGCGGCGGGTCGATCGCGTGGGTCGACAGCGGCGGCGCGCTCCGGGTGGGGCCGGAGTCCGCCGGATCGGACCCCGGACCGGCCTGTTACGGAAACGGCGGCACCGACCCGACGGTCACCGACGCGAACCTCGTCCTCGGATACATCGGCGAGAGCACGGCCCTGGGGGGCGAACTCGCGCTCGACGCCGACGCCGCATTCGACGTGCTGGCGGACCTCGCCGAGGAGGCGGGTCTCGGTGGACCACTCGACGCCGCTCGCGGCGTCTATCGCGTCGCGAACGCGAATATGGCGCGGGCGATCCGGTCGGCGACGGTCGAACGGGGTCACGACCCCCGCGAGTTCGGGCTCGTCGCGTTCGGCGGGGCGGGACCGATGCACGCCTGCGCGCTCGCCGACGACCTCGACGTCGAAACGGTCGTCGTCCCGCCTGCCTGCGGCGTGCTCTCCGCGTACGGGCTGCTCGCGGCCGACGAGAAACACGACGCCGTGCGGACCCACCGCGTCGGTCTCGCCGACGTGGATCCCGCGGTCGTCGACGAGCGCTACGACGAACTGGAGGCGGAGGTGCTCGCAGACGCCCGCGATCCCGACGCGGCGACGGTTCGCCGGCGCGCCGACCTCCGCTACGCGGGACAGAGTTTCGAGCTCACCGTCGACGTGGCGGAACCTTTCGATCCGCACCGCGTCGAAGAGCGGTTCCACGAGGCACACGCCTCGACCTACGGCTACCGGATGGACGAACCGGTCGACCTCGTCAACCTCCGGGTGTCGGCGACGACGCCCCGGCGCGGCCCGACCACCGCATACGAAGCCGAGGGCGGCGCCCATACGGGCGAGCGCGAAGCGACGTTCCGCGGAGAACGGACGTACGAGACGCCGGTGTACGATCGCGCAGGACTCGAAGCCGGACGGGCGATCGGCGGACCGGCCGTGATCGAACAGGCCGAAAGCACCGTCGTCGTCCCGCCGACCTGGGACGCCGAAGTGCGCGAGGACGGATCGCTCGTTCTCGTGGAGGCAGATCGATGACCCGAGACGACACACCCAGCGACGATGCAGGTCGCACCGGCGCGAAAACGGACGGGAGCAGTGTCGACCCCGTCACGCTCGAAATCCTCAGGAATCAGTTGGAGGGTGTCGCAGAGGAGATGGGCGAGGTGCTGATCCGCGGCGCGTACTCGCCGAACATCAAGGAGCGACAGGACTGCTCGACGGCGATCTTCGACGCGGAGGGCCGGATGGTCGCGCAGGCAGAGCACATCCCGGTCCACCTCGGCGCGATGCCAGAAGCCGTCGACGCGATCCGGGAGTACGATCCCGAACCCGGCGACGTCTGGGCACTGAACGATCCGTTCGAGGGCGGCACGCACTTGCCGGACATCACCCTCGTCTCGCCGCTCGCGCCCGACGTCGAGGGAGGCCCCGGCGACGGCGAGGAGATCCTCGGCTACGCGGTATCGCGCGCTCATCACGCCGACGTCGGTGGGTCGACGCCCGGAAGTATGCCTGCCGGGGCGCGCGAAATCTACGAGGAAGGGCTTCGTCTCCCCGGTGTCCGTCTCGTCCGCGACGGCGAACTCGTCGACGACGTCTGTGCGATGCTCCTGGCGAACGTCAGAACCCCAGGCGAGCGACGGGCAGACATCCGTGCACAACTCGCCGCGCACGACCGCGCCGAGGAACGCCTCGCCGACCTGCTCGAACGCTCCGGAGAGACCGTTCTCGACGCCTTTGGCGCGATCATCGACTACTCGCGAGACCGGATCGAAACCGAACTCGAAGCGATTCCGGACGGCATCTATACTGCCGAAGACGTCCTCGAAGGTGACGGCGTCACCGACGACGACGTGCCGGTCGAAGTGACCGTCACCGTCGACGGGACCGACATCGACGTCGACTTCGCGGGCACCGCAGAGCAAGTCGCAGGAAATCTCAACGCGCCGCTGGCGGTCGCAAAGAGCGCCGTCTACTTCGTTGTCCGGAGTCTGACCGATCCCGAGATCCCCCCGAATCAGGGCTGTTACGACCCCGTCTCCGTCTCGGCCCCTGTGGGGTCGCTCCTGAATCCCGAATCGCCCGCCGCCGTCGTCGGCGGCAACGTCGAGACCAGCCAGCGCGTCACGGACGTTATGTTCGCGGCCCTGGCCGAAGCAGTCCCCGAGCGCGCGCCCGCACAGGGCCAGGGAACCATGAACAACCTCATCGTCGGCTCCCGCGAGGGAGCGTTCACCTACTACGAGACGATCGGCGGCGGCGCGGGAGCGACCGCCGAAAGCGACGGCATCGACGGCGCACAGGTGGGGATGACGAACACGCTGAACACGCCGGTGGAAGTGCTCGAAGCGGAGTATCCGCTCACCGTCGAGCGCTACGCGCTCCGGTCGGGTACAGGCGGTGACGGGAAGCACCGCGGGGGGCTCGGTCTCGAACGGGCGCTGACGGTCGAGTGCGACGCCACCGTGTCGCTGCTCACCGAACGCAGGCGCACACGACCGCGGGGCGTCGCCGACGGCGCGGACGGCGCGACGGGCGAGAACCTCGTCGACGGCGAGGCGGTAGCCGCGAAGACGACCGTCGACGTGGACGCGGAGACGACAGTCACGATACGGACGCCCGGCGGAGGCGGCCACGGGTCGCCCGACGACCGCGACCCGGACGCACGGGCGGCCGATCGGCGCGACGACAAACTCGACGAGTGAACCGGAGCGCTGGGACGCAGAAGGGACAACGCTGAAATCGCTCTGCCGTTTCGGTCTAGACACCGATGGCGCTCACCTATCCGCATTTTCTCATCAACTTCAAACTCTACGAGGGGACAGCAGGAGCCGATGGACTGGCGTTGGCAAGGACGATCGAGACCGTACAGCGACGGACGGGCGCGACGTTCGTCCTCGCGCCACAGACGCCGGATATCTATCGGATCGCTACGGAGACGTCGCTGCCGGTCGTCGCACAGTCCGTCGACGCGCTGGACGCCGGACGAGGGAACGGGCAGATCTCTCTCGACGCAGTCGATTCGGCGGGGGCCGAGGGCGTGCTCGTCAATCACCCCGAGCGCCCGGATTCGTTCGGCGACGTCGCGGAGACGGTGGCTCGCTGTGCAGAGTGCGACCTCGAATCGATCGTCTGCGTCGACAGCGTCGAGATGGGCCGGGCAGCGCTTTCGTTCGATCCGGACTGCCTCCTGTTCGAGAATCCGGCAGACATCGCGAGCGACCGCGCACTGGCGCGAACGGATCCTGCGCGCGTCGAGGCGTTCGTCTCGATGGTCGAAGCGGAGAATCCTCGGACCCGCATCCTGCTCGGCGGCGGGATCAGTACCGGGGCAGACGTGAAAGCGAGTCTCGAATACGGCGCCGACGCGGCCGGCGCGGCCTCGGCATTCGTCGGCGCGAGCGATCGAGAAGCGTGGCTCACTGCTGTCGCGAAGGCGCTCGAAGCAGGCGACGAAAGCGGATGAAATCGGTCGACAGGAGCGGGTCTGAATGGAGTGACATCCCTGCGTATTATAGTGGGGTCTGACGTACTTCGGGTAGATGGACGATACGACGTACGAACTCGTCGTCTTCGACGGCGACGAGACGCTCATCGACGGCGACATCGTCGACGCACTCGCCGAGCACGTGGGCGTGACTGACGAAGTAGAGCGCGTGAAGACAGACGTTTGGGAACACGACCTCGACGCGATGGAGGCGCTCTCCGAACAGATCTTCCCGCTCTTCGAGGGCGTCTCGGCGGCGGAGCTCGAACGCCTCGTGCAGTCGCTCCCGTTCGCGCCGGGCGCGAAGGCGGTCGCCAGCAACGTCACCTGTCAGACCGCGATCTTCACGGCGCTGACTCCCCTCGCGGACCACATCGCCGACGAACTGGGGTTCGACTGGAAGCGCGCGAACGACCCCGTCGTCGAGGACGGCATCCTCACGGGTGAGATCCGCGGCGACATCATCGACCGCGGCAAAGGGCCCGTACTCGACGACCTCCTCGAGCAGTTAGGAATCGATCACGACCAGGTCATCGCCGTCGGCGACGGCCCGCACGACATTCCCCTGTTCGAGCGCGCCGGCTTCTCGATCGCGATGGATCCGAGACCGGCCGTTCGCGACGTCCCCGACGTCGCGACCGACGAACAGAACTTCTTCCAGATCGTTCCGCACCTCGAAGAACGAGGCGTACTGGACGTCGAGGGCGTGCAGAGAAACGCCGACGAGCCGGTAGACCTTACAGTCGACTGAGCCGGCAGCAGCGACGCTTTCGGAAAACGAGAGCGAACGCTCGCTGATAGCGAGAAAGCGGCGAGAAGAGCGACGGGCTGTGACCGTCGCGGCCGCCTACAGGCGGTCGAGGATCCGCTCGGCCGTGCTCGACGATCCGCTCGTACTGCTCACGCTCGCCTCGTCGTCCTCGTTCCACGTCGTCTCGGGGCGACTCTGCAGGATGTAGAACCGCTTGTCGTCACCGTCTTCCTCGATCGCCCACTCGATGTCTTGTGGCTCGTCGTAGTGTCGTTCGATAGCCTTCGCGAGATCGGTCAGTTTGACGATCTCGTCGGCGGTAACAGAGGGCACGTCCCGCTTGTCGTCGTCGATCTCGACCTCCTCGGTCCCGGCGTCGGTCGGGACCGTCATCACGTCCTTTTGCTTGACGTTGCGGTCGACGATCTTGTAGACGGGCTTGTCGACCAGGAAGCTATCGGGGGTGACTGTCCCGCTCACGACGGCCTCGCCCAGCCCCCAGTTCGCTTCGATTCGAACTTTCGATTGGTCGCCGTTCGCCGGGTTGAGCGTGAACATCACGCCGGAGGTCCGCGCTTCGACCATCTTCTGGATGCCGACGCTGATGAGGACCTCGTCGCGGTCGAACCCGTGCTTCTCGCGGTACGTGATCGCACGCGCGGTGAACAGACTGGCCATACACTCCTTGGTGCGCTGTTTGACTGACTCGAAGTCGGTGACGTTGAGGTAGGTGTCCTGTTGGCCCGCGAAGCTGGCGTCGGGCAGGTCTTCGGCGGTCGCGGAGGACCGAACGGCGACCTGCAGTTCGTCAGTACCGGTCTCGGACTGGAGCTTCTGCCACGACGATTCGAGTTCGTCGGCGAGAAAGTCAGGGAAGTCTGCGCTCTCGATGTGGTCGCGAATATCCTCGCTCGCCGCGGCGACAGCGTTGTCGTCGTCGATATCCACGGTCGACAGTCGCTCGCTTATGTACTCGCCGAGCGATCGCTCTTCGATGAAGGCCTCGTAGAAATCCGTCGTGACGGCGAAGCCCGGCGGGACCTGAACCTCCTCACCCGCTTCCATCAGTTCGCCCAGCGAGGCGTTCTTCCCGCCGACGAGACCGATGTTCGCTTTGGTGCAGTCCGGGGACTCGAAGTGCAGTGTGTACGTTGGGTCAGCCATATTTTTGTAATTAGTGATGGTCTATTTAGGGATTACTCTGCCTTCTCGAGGATCTCTACCTCGCCCGTCTCACCGTCGAGGCGGATCAGATCGCCAGTCTCGATGACCGAGGTGGCGTGACCGGTGCCGGTGACCGCGGGGAGACCGTACTCGCGGCACACGATGGCAGCGTGGCTCGTGATGCCGCCGTCGTCGGTCACGGCACCCGCCGCGCGGGGGAAGATAGGCGCCCACGCCGGGTTGGTGAGCGGCGCGACGAGCACCTCGCCCTCCTCGAGCTTGTCGATGTCGCTGGAATCGTTGATCACGCGGGCCGGTCCCTCGACTTGGCCGGACGACGACCCGAACCCTTCGAGGTTCGTTTCGTCACCCGTGTCCGACTCGATGTCGAGCCAGTTTTCGACCTTCTCGGTGGTGATGCCCCACAGCATCTGCATCAGCGGGTCGGTGACCTCCTCCGGCGGTTCGCCGAGTGCGGGTGAGGGGTCCCACTCCTTGGCGGCCTCGAACATCTGTCGGCGCTCCGCGGCGCGGTCCTGCCAGCGTTCGGAGACGAATGCCCCCTTCCCGAGCGCCCACGTCTCGCACGCCTCTTCGAGGAGTTCCGCGACCTCGAAGCGGTTGAAGAGGAAGATGTCCTCTTCGTCCGCCAGCAGTCCGTGGTTGACGAGCAACTGTCCGAACTCCCGCATCTTGCGGAAGATGATGGTATGCAGCCAGTTTTCGATCCAGAACTGGTGGTTCTCGGCGTACTCATAAACCGTCATACACGTCTCGTAGGCGTGGTCGAACTCCTCGCGCTCGTCGGCGTCCAGGTACCGGCGGTACTCGTCGACGATTGCGTCGCGTTCGTCCTGTAGCCCCTCGAAGTCGCGGCCCAGTTCCTCGCCGGACTGCAGGCGGTCGATCTTGGACTCGAGGTGGTCGAAGGGCGCCTTGAAGTCCTCGATCCACGAGCCCTTGTAGCTGTGGAACCCGTCGCCGTAGGTCATATAGAACCACGGATCTTTGACCTCGTCGAATCGGTCCATAAATTCGCTTCCAGCCTCGGTCTCGCGGAGTTGCTCCATTTTCTCCTCAGGCGAGGCGTCGGAAGTCAGAACGTCGGTGACGTCGTCGCCGAGTTCCACGGCGAGTTCGGCCAGTTCGTTCAGTTCCTGGTCCGGGCGGAACACGTCGGCTTCGACGGCCGAGACCATCTTCCCGATTGCGTCGTCGGAGATGTCGGGGAACAGTTCGCGGCTCGTCTCGGTGAACTGCATATACGCGAGATACGCGAGATAGAGGAACTCGAAGTGCCGCTGCCAGCCTTCGAGCGCGAGTTCGGTGAGTCGGTTGTAGTTCCGGATGACGTCGAGGGTCGATTGACTCTGGCCTTTGGCCTCGGTGATGACGTCGTCAGGGACGTATTCGGGGAGTTCCGCAGGGACGTCGAGGGAGTCGATCTCGTTGCCGATTTCCTTGACTGCGGGGAGCCAGATACCGTTGTACAGGGCGTCATAATTCTCGTAGTAGTACTCGCTGCGCTCTGCGAAGATCTGGGCGCGTTCCTGCAGGAGCTCCTCGTCTTCGACGTTGATTCCGGTGAAGTACGCGTAGCCAGCGACGACGCGGATGTCGACACCCATCGACGGCGGGATCGCGAACACCCGGCTCGTGTTTTGTGCCATCGCGATCTGCCACGCCTGCGCGCTGATCGTCATATCCCACGGCATCACCGGTTCAGTGGTGTCCTTCTTGTCCCAGAACCAGAACCGGTCCCGCTCGTAGTCGGTCCGGTCGTCGGTGAGTTCGAACTGGAAGTACTCGGGGTACATCTCCTCCCATCCGTCCAGTTCTTCGGGAAGCTCTAGTTCACCGGCGTGTGGAAACCGTTCGCGGGACTCTACTGTGCCACTGGGGTCTTCTCCCGCAGTTGCGGGTGCGCCCTGGTCTGATCCCATGGGAATAGACAGCGTGACACAGCTATTTATAATTAACGAAGGTTCATTTGGTATTGTAATCTATATCTCGTTCTAAAGAATTTATTGTATTCCTAATTCCGAGTGAAGACAAGAATGAGGTTGTAGAAAGGAGTAGATTGATTACACCATAATTACGATGTATTTCTATGCAAGTCGGACTCATCAGTGACGTACACGCCAATCGACCTGCCCTCGAAGCCGTTCTCGAAGATATGCCCGACGTCGACGCGATCGTACACGCGGGCGACGTGGTCGGATACGGACCGTTCCCCAGTGAGGTCATCGAGATATTCAGAGAGAACGACATCGTCTCGATCCAGGGGAACCACGACCGCGGGGTGCTAGGGGACTTCCACGACAACTTCCACGAGATTCCGAAATCGGCCGCTCTCTGGACGACCGAGCGCCTGAGCGACGACGAGCTCGCGTACATCGAGTCGCTGCCGATCGAGCGCGAACTGTACGATGGGAAGGTAAAGGTGGCTCACGGCGCCCCCGACAAGCCGAACACCTACACCTATCCCGAAGATTTCAGTCCCGACCTCCTCGGCGAGGAGTCCGTGCTCGTCATCGGCCACACGCACATCCAGGCGAAGTCGGAGTTCGACGAGGGCGTCGTCGTCAATCCGGGAAGCGTCGGACTCCCACGCGACGGCGACTGGCGCGCCGGCTACGCCGTCCTCGACGTGAAGGCGGGAACCGTCGATCTCCACCGCGTCGAGTATCCCCGAGAAGAGACAAAGGCAAAGATCGACGAATATGGACTCCCCGAGGCCCTGATCGAGTGCCTCGAAAACGGCGAGTTGGCGTTCGGTCGGTCGAAACGGTCAGTCACCGACTCGGTCGAATAAGCCTCAGCGCTCTTTCTTCGAACGATCCTCGACGCACCAGAACCCTCAGAACGGGTAGTCCCGCGGCTGGTGCTGGATCGACGTCCACTTCGTCTCTGTGAGTTCCTCGATGATCCACTCGCCGTTGTAGCGGCCCATCCCGGAGGCTTTCGTCCCGCCGAACGGGACGTGCGGCTCGTTGTTGATCGGCTGATCGTTGATGTGGACCATCCCGGCGTCGATCCGGTCGGCGACGTCGCGGGCGCGCGAGATCCGCTCTGAGTGAACCGACGCCGAGAGCCCGTACTCGGTGTCGTTCGCGAGTTCGACCGCCTCGTCGTCGTCGCTGAAGGGGACAATGGGCGCGACGGGGCCGAAGTGCTCGTTACACGCCGCGGCCATATCGTTCTCCATATCCGAGAGGACGGTGGGTTCGACCAGCAGTCCCTCCGCGCTGCCGCCGAGTTCGAGCGTCGCACCCTGCTCGACGGACTGCTCAACGTACGCAAGGATGTCATCGCGTTCGGCGTCGTTGATGATCGGGCCGACGATCGTATCTTCTTCCAGTGGATCGCCGACCTTCAGTTCGGCCGCGCGTTCGACCAACCGCTCGACGTACTCGTCGTAGATGTCCTCGTGGACGAGGTGGCGGTTGATCGAGATGCAGATCTGTCCCTGATGCATAAACGAGCCGAAAATGCCGGCGTCGACGGCACGCTCGACGTCCGCGTCTTCGAGCACGACGTGGGGGTTGTTGCCGCCGAGCTCCATCGCGGGGAGCGCGAACGTCCCCGCAGCGTTGCGAGCGACGCGCCGGCCGACCGACGTGGACCCCGTGAACGCTACCGCCGACATCTCGGGGTGGGAGGCGACCCGGTCGCCGATCTCCGAGCCGTGGCCGGTGACGACGTTCAAGACGCCCTCGGGCAGTCCGGCAGCCTCGAACAGGCGGGCGATGAGGAGGCCGCCGGTGATCGGCGTCTCGGTGGCGGGCTTGAGCACGACGCTGTTCCCGAGTGCGATCGCCGGCGCGACCGCGCGCAGCGAGAGCTGGAACGGGAAATTCCACGGCGAGATGACGCTGACGACGCCGACGGGTTCGCGCTTGACGATGTTCTCTTTCCCCGCGACCTTCGATTGGCTGTGACTGCCCGTCATCCGGAAGGGGTAGGTCGCGACGTCGTGCATCATCTCGCCCGTCGAGGTGAACTCTCGGGAGGCTTTCGGACGTGCGCTCCCGGACTCGATCGCCAGTAGCTCTGTCAGTTCCTCGTGGTAGGTCTCGATGAGGTGTTGGACGTCGCGGATGATCTCACCGCGTTCCTGGGGGAGAACCTCTCTCCACTCCTCTTGGGCCCGCGCGGCCGTCTCGAACGCTTCGTCGACGTCGGCGACGGTGCCGGCAGGGACTTCGCTCACGACGTTGCGAGTGGCGGGATTCTCGACGGAGATCGTCTCGTCCCCCGCTGCGGGTCGCCACTCGCCGTCTATGAACAGGCCGTTCCAGTCCGCGTCGATCGAGAAGTCGCTCGCCTCTACCTGTGCTGTCTGTGGTGACTGCTGTGTCATTGTCTCAGTGAATGGGCTGTTGTTTCGGTGTCTGTCCGTACTGCGTCGACGCCCCGAGGGTCGCGCGGCGAGTGTCGGCGACCCCTGGATCGCCAGTGTGCGTGATCTCGAGTTCGTCAGTGCGGGCGGTCACGAAATCCTCAGTGCGCGTGACCACCGGGGCCGTGCGGCGTTTCGAGGAACTCCGAGAAGATGCTCGTGTCCTGTGCGGCGAGGCCTTCGAGCCCCTCGGCGTCGACGCGGATGCTGAAGTGCTTCTTCGGCGCTTCGATGACGAGCCGGTCGCCATCCGGCGACGCGACGCTGCGAACGACGATGTCCGCGTACTCGTTACTCAGTGTGAACTCGCAGTCGACCGCGTCGTCGACATCCGACTCCGGCTCCGACCGAGCCGCGAGGTCGTACTCGTACCCGAGGAACCCCTCGAAGACGTCCAGGTCCTGCCACGAGAGGCTTTCCAAGCCGAGTGCGTCCGCCCGAAGCACCTCGTCGCCGGCGCGGACTTCCAGCCGTTCGCCCTTCGGCGTCTTGATCTGCCGGACGATTACCGCCGCGTCGTCGCCGCGGATCTCGGTCTCCTCGGCAATCTCGAGGTGAGTCGCTGATTCAGTTGCGTCCGTCATAGGAATATCGAGACGTTGTCGGTGCTCAAGACCGTCTGGTCCAGTCGGATCTCGCGGTCCGCGATCTCGAAGGTGTCCCCGCGTCGCCGGAGGACGTCCTCGCGCCGCGCCGCGAAGAACGTGTGTTTCTCACTGTCCCCGCGGCTCAGGTACACGAGGAGGTTGGCCTCGACGAACAGTTCGTCCTCGGCGAGTGCCTCGTCGTCGCGGGTGACGCGCACGTTGGTGACGTAGCGTCGCGTCCGCGTCGGCGGGCGTTCCGCCCAGGCGTACTCGGAGTCGAAGCGCTCGACGCGGGCTTTCAGCGAGCCGTAATCCTCGTTGAAGTAGTACCCCCGTTCGCTGAACACGTTGGCGGTGTTCTCGCGCATCAGCCGCCGGGGCATCCGGTAGTTGATGTCGTCGGCGACGTGGTCGAACCACTCGTGGAGCTCGCGGTTGTCGAGCAGTTCCGCCTCGTAGTAGAGGAACTGCTCGACCTCCCGTTCGACGAGGAGGGCTTCCAGTTGGTCTTCGCGTTCGGCCAACATCACTGGTCCTCCTGCACGTTCATCGGCGTTCCCGTGGCGTCGGTTCTATCGTTGCCCGCGAGCATCTCGTACCACTGCTCGTGGAACAGGCGCATCCCGCCCTCTTCGAGGTTCTCCGAGTAGGCGAAGCCGGGGCCGAGCCACTCGTCGTCGAGTTCCATCTCGCTCATCCAGTCGAAGCCCATCTGGTAGTTCAACTGGAGGTTCTGACTGCTGGCGAACTGCCCGTTTGCGGATTCGGTGATGCCCTTCCAGATCGGCACGTCGTCCTGCTCGAAGTTCCCGGTCGGCCCGAAGTTCGAGGTGTACATCTTGTACATCCGTTCTTTGAACTCCTCGGGCGCGTTCTTCGGGGCCAGACCCCAACTCCACAGTTCCATCTTGTCGGGACCGAGCGGTCGCCACTTCCGGATGGTGAAGAACGGCGCGACGTCTTTCTCGGGGTCGTCTGTGGTGTCGCCGAAGTGGAGGAACCCGAAGTTCGGGAAGATCGCGCCGGTGAACGAGAGCGCCTGCCGAGCCAGTGTCCACTGGGCGTCCGAGAGATCCTCCTTCGTGAACAGGTCCTCGACGACCTCCTCGGGGTAGGTGAGGAAGACGTCTTCGTCCTCGAACCCGCGCATACTCGTCGTGTGGCCGTCACAGTGGATGTGTCGGTCGAGGCTGTCGCCGGTGCCGGCGTGGCCGACTGTCTCCTCGCCGCCGAGTTCCAGATCGAGGACCGAGCCGTGCGCCCACGCGGTGTGGTAGCTGTCGCCGTTGAAGTTGTCCGCGATGGTCTTCCAGTTGGCGTCGATGACCCAGCGGTGCGGTTCGCCGATGACCTCCATTCCGCCCTCGGGAAGCTTCATATGGACGTCGAAGTACCACTTGAAGTCGCCAAGCCACTCCTCGAACGACGGTCCCTCTTCGGCGAGCGAGGCGAAGACGAGCCCCTCGTAGGTTTCGAGTCGGGGGACGTGCGCCAAGCCGTACTCCTCTCGATCGAGGTTCTTGAACGCCTTCGACTTCTGCGGGATGCCAGCCGCGTCGCCGTCGTTCTTGTACGTCCAGCCGTGATACGGACACCGGAAGTGCGAGGTGTTCCCCTGTTCGGCGCGGCAGACCTGCGCGCCGCGGTGGCGACAGCTGTCGAACAGCAGATTCACCTCGCCGCTCTCGTCGCGGACGAAGATGAACGCGTCGTCGCCGATGTAGCGGCGGGCGTAATCGCCCGGCTCCGGAATCTCCGATTCGTGACCGATGAACACCCACGCCTGCCCGAAGATGCGCTCCATCTCGAGGTCGTGGAGGTTCTCGTCGTGGAAGAACTCGAGTGGGAAAAACCCCTCATCGAGCGAGTCGCGAGCGTCCTGCAGCGCTTGTTCCGTCGCGCTGGGTTTGTCACCTGCTGCCATACTTATACGCCGAATTCAGTGTATAGATACTTAAATATTCCGAATATAGGAGTATTTGTAATTTGAAAGTGGTCTAGTCTGCTCGATTGTATTCTACTAAGGCAAAATTATATTACGCTACATTCTGTAGGGTCGGGCGGATGAGTCAGTCCACATCGAATCGGGGCTCCGGTACGTCAGGGTCGCGAGACAACGTCGCACGACTCACGGACACGGCGTCGCGCGATCGCGTACGCAGTGATATCGATGCGTGAGATCGAAGCGGCAGTCGTCCGCGGACCAGAAGAACACGCGGTCGAGACAGTCACACTCGACGATCCCGAACCGGGTGAGGTACTGGTAGACGTGCGCGCGACGGGCGTGTGTCACACCGATTATCACGCCTACACGAGCGACGACACCGATTTCCCGGTCGTGCTGGGCCACGAAGGCGCAGGCGTCGTCGAGGCCGTCGGCGACGGCGTCTCGACGGTCGAGCCGGGCGACCACGTCGTGCTCTGGGTGCTGCCCTCCTGTGGCGACTGCGAGTACTGTCGGAGCGGCCAGCCGTATCTCTGCCAGGCCCGACGCGAGACCCGGGGACAGATGATGGACGGGACGCATCGGCTCAGTCAGGACGGCGAGCCGATCGACCACTTCTACGCCCAGTCGTCGTTCGCGAGTATGGCTGTCGTCCCCGAGCGACAGGTGGTTCCCGTCGCCGACGACGTCCCGTTCGAGATCGGGGCGCTGCTCGGTTGCGGCGTCACGACCGGCCTCGGAGCCGTCTCGAACATCACCGACGTCGACGGCGGCGAGACGGTCGCGGTATTCGGCTGTGGCGGCGTCGGCGCCGGGGCCGTCCTCGCGGCCAACGCCGTCAGCGCGGGCACGATCGTTGCCGTCGACCTCGATGCCGACACGCTCGACACGATGGCGGAAATCGGGGCGACACATACCGTGAACGCCGGTGAGGAAGACCCCGTCGAACGGATCGAAGAACTCACCGGCGGCGTGGATTACGCTTTCGAGTGCATCGGCGCTCCCCAGACCGTCCAGCAGGCCATTGCATCGCTGAGACCGGGCGGCACGGCGGCAATCACCGGGACGAGCAACACGCCGCCCGCCGAGATCGATCTCGGACGGTTCACGAAGGGGATCTCCGTCGTCGGCAACATCGTCGGCTTCACGCAACCGCGGGTCGACATCCCGCGGTACGTCAGGATGTATCAGAACGGCGACCTCGATCTCGACGCGATCCTCACGCGCCGCTACGAACTGGAGGAACTCGACGAGGCGTTCGCCGCGCTCGACGCGGGCGAAGTGATTCGAAGCGTCGTTCAGTTCGAAGAGGGGGCGTGATACTGTCGGGTGAGCAAAAATTTCTCGGCACCTCCCAGGTGCCGCACTGCTTCAGGGGCGTCGATCCGACGGTCTGAAAGCGTCACAGCGACGCCAACAGTCCGGACGACGAGCAACTTCTCGCAGCCCTTTTGAAGGCTGCCCGAAAAGAGTCGGAAAACACGATGACCAATGACACGCTGGCCGAAATCGGCCCCCGAGATCTCATCCTTCTGCAGGCACGCATCGCGAATCCGACCGCGTCGAGTCGCGAACTCAGCGAGATCCTCAAAGAGGAGTACGGCATCTCACTGTCGCACAACCACGTGAACACGCTGCTTCGGGAGATGGAGACTGAGGGTCTCTTCAGGAAAACCGTCGTCCCGCGACGGACGCTGTTCAAGCACTACGTGTTCCGAATCGCCTTCCACTACCCGAACTTCAGAGACCACTGGGAGGACTGTTACGACACGCTCGTCGAGGACCCGCATGTGTTGATGTTCTTCAACGCGGATCACAAGTACCGCTGGCAGCTCATCACCCAGTTCCGAAGCACCGAGCAGATGGACGAGTGGGTGACAGCGTTCTTCGAGGACCACGGCGAGGTGATCGACGAATTCGAGACGACATCCGTCCACAACCTCCACAAGTTCAAGACGGACGCAGCCATCTTCGACGATCTGATCGCCGAAACTGAGGAGGGACAAGAATACTTGGAGCGGCGAGGCGATCTCGGGCCTGATGCCGAGACCGACGCCGCGGAGAACGGCGCTACAAAGAGAGAGTAATTCGGTTCGAGGAATTGGTCCTGTTTCGATCATTTAGACCGTTATAATTTATATTTTATTATTTTTCTGAACGGAGCTTGTCTCTTTCGGGGTCCGAGATATGGTGTGGAGTGTACTGTGAGGCTAGCACAAAAAAAGACGAAAAAGGTACTAAAGCCTGTTTTTTCACACGGTTCGCCAGAAGAGATGAGAGAAGCCCGAGGTAACATCCCGTTGAGCGCTGCTCAAAAAAGCAGTAATAGTAAATAATATATGAATACTCCTATACTTATGTTTATTCGTCGAAAGGTGATAGCGAACGGCGAGTCGACGGACGCCGGCCTACGATTCGCTCCGTCGTCGCGGACTGTGGCCGAGCGCGGTTTCGACCGCCGCGACGCGGTCGTCGATGTGTTGCTCTCGGCCGCGCTGTTCGTCGACCTCAAGTGAGGTGATCACTCGGTCGCCGTCGACAGCGGCGTGGGCGGCTTGCACCGCCGCAAACAGTTCTTCGACGGAGTCGGCTTCGATGATCGTATCGGTCGCCGTGGTTTCGTAGCTCACGTCGTACTCTTCGAGCGTCTCGATCGCGCGTGCGATGGTGGACGACATACTTCCTTCGTGGATCGGGATTACCTCGAGGCGGGCAATGGCTGTCATAGCTGTTGTATCTCCGGAGACCGGCCGCTCGTGGACAAACACGACGGCCAGCCGGTGAGTTCTACCACGAGCACGCAGAAAAAGGTACACGCCGAGAGGGGGTACTATCTTGGTACTGCCCCGTGATGTAGGAGTCGTATGCCGGGGAAATGTCCCTACTGTGAAGAAGAGATAACGCCCGTGAGCGGCGGCGAACCGCAGGATCACTCCGGGATTGCCACTGTTTGGATCTGCCCGATCTGTGAGAAGATTCTCGGGATCACGGAGTGGATGGATTGATATGGGTTCGTGTTTACTGAGTAATATGTTCGATCACGTCCAGACACGTGATCGAATGGACCGTCGAGCCCAAACACCACGCACCGCTGATTCGAAGCACCAGAACCCCCCACGGAGCGAAGACAAATGTCACGAGAGAGCCCGTCAGTAACGTTCGATCGAGTGAGCGAAATCAACGGCGACGCGCCGACGCTCATCGAAGGATTACCCGGTCACGGATTGGTTGCCGCCATCACAGTCGACGTCATCACGAGACAGTTGTCACTCGAACACCACGGGAACATCGTCTCGGAAGATTTTCCGCCCGTAACGTCGTTCAAAGACGGTCGCGTGCGGGATCTCGTCCGGGTGTACGCCCGCGACGACCCGGCCGTGATGACGCTGCAAAGCGACGTCGCACTGCCTGGACAGGCGTTCAAAGCGCTCAGTCGGTGCATCCTCGACGACCTCGCCCAAGAGTTCGAGCGAGCGGTTTTCCTCGCAGGAGCACCAGCGGAGAGCGAAGACCAGATCGGCAACGTCGTCGGCGTCGGGACCACAGCAACGATCGAATCGCAACTTCGCGACGCCGGGATCCAGCCGGCTGATGGGCCCGGGTTGATTGGCGGGATCACCGGGGCGCTCGTCTCGAAGTGCCACCACGCCGACGTTCCCGCGGCAGTGCTGGTGGTGAAGGCGAATCCGTACTTGCCTGACCCAGCCGCCGCGCGCTCTGTCATCGAAAACGCTCTCGAACCACTGGTCGACTTCGACATCGACACGACTGAACTCGAAGAGCAAGCCGACCAGATCAGACAGCAGATGGAACAGATCGCACAGCACTACCGGCAGATGACCGAGGCCCAGCAACAACAGGAACCCGAAGAACCCCCAGGTGTGACGATGTATCAGTAGCGACGGCGCACCGACGGAGCGAACCCACCATTCTCGCGAATCCGACGAAGTGGTCCGGTGATTTCATAGCGCCTTCGCACGCCGAGTACGTCGCCACTCGTTTCTCACTCTCTGGACCCCGTAGTGATCTCATAACAAATAACACTAACAGACGTACAGTTGTTATATTAATTGATTCCTGACCGGCGGTAGCAGCTTTTTACTTGTGAGATAACGTCGGGATGCTCCCACAGATAGCGGGGACTGGAGAGAGCAGTCATCCGAAATCGGGGGCGAGAAAGAGTTAGATCACGCGGGGCGCGTGCAGAACGGCGACCGCGTGCGGCGAAAACGTGCAGCCACAGATACAATTATACAACAGGCATCCGATATCTCCGGTGGAGGACAATGCCAGTAGTAGACGTCGCTCGGACAGGAGTAATGACAGCGCAGCGAGACCAGTCCGCAGGGAACCTCGCGACCGTGATGAAAGAAGAGAACGTCGGGAGCGTGATCATCGAAGAGGACGATCGTCCCGTCGGAATCGTCACCGATCGTGACCTCGTCGTCGAGGTCCTCGAACCACGCGCCGACCCGACGACAGTGACGGCGGCCGACGTGATGACCGAGACGCCAGTTACGGTCGATACCGACGCCGGCGTCTTCGAGGCGATCAGACAGATGCACGAACACTCGGTTCGCCGGATGCCCGTCACCGAGGCCGATGGCAATCTGGCGGGGATCGTGACGCTGGACGATCTGTTGATCCTGCTCTCGGACGAACTGGACAACCTGGCCGGCGTCATCGAAACCGAATCGCCCCCGTACTGAACGACAGCCCCGATTGGGCGACCGGCGTCGAAGAAAACGACCGAGGCCGTGGTCAATCGAGTACCGTCGAGATCCGGAGGGCACCGCGAGAGTACGGTCGTTCCACAGTGCGTCCGCAGACACACAGGATCCGGAGGCCCGGTGATACCTGCCACTATTTTTTGATCGGCCCAGTCGAGGCCTTTGGCCTCCACCTCGCTCCAGCCGTGGATACCACAGATGAGGAGCAAAGGCGGAGCAGAAAGCGAGGAGCGAGTCACCACCGACGGCTGCGGCCGACCCTCAATCGGCGGCCATAGATGCTCGTCCGAGCGGCCGTGACTGTGACCAACGGTTCGCAACTCCGAGGTTGCGAGATGCGTCACAGACGTGCAGCCGACCGACTCAGTCCGACCACCGACGGACCAACACGAGCACGCCGATTGCGACAAGCGCCGCGAAGACGCCCATCCCGCTCACCGGTACCGGACTGGAGTCGGCGTCCGTGACGGAGTCGGTACCGGCTGTCCCGAGGTCGTCTGCCGTCGCTGGATCGGTCGCGGTACCAGCAGCGTCACCGCCAGCGCCGGCTGTTGCCGTGCTAGCGTCGCTATCGGCGGGATTGTCGTCAGCAGCGTCGGCTGTCGTCTGGAGTTCTCTCTCGGTCGAGTCCGTTGGGTCCGATTGCTCGGCGCCGTCGTCACCCGAGTCCGCAGAGTCGCTGTCGTCCGAACCGTCGTTGTCGTCGTCGCCCTGGCTCGGGTCCGTGGGATCGTCTTCGATCGACTCCTGCGTCGACGAGACGACTCGCACGCGCGTGTCGGCATCGTAGGGATCACCCTGCTCGTCACCGAGTGCGTTGACCGTGAGCGTCGTGTCGGCCGACTCGGCGTTCGCACCGCTGAGTGTGAGCGAGCCGATCCGTACCCGCCCCGTATCGGTGGTGTTCATCAGCGCGACCGTCGCGACGACCTTCGATCCGTCCGCCGATATCGTGGTGTTCGACAGATCGGCGGTCTCGTGTGGATCGAAGCCGGTGATCCGCGCAGACGACGAGTCCGCGAGCGAGACGGTGACGTTGTACGCGCCGACGCCGTCGGTCGCGTTCTCGACGACGACGTCGTAGGTGTCGGCGTCCGCGTCCGCGTCTTCGATCGGCGGTCCGCCGTTTCCGGAGTCGAGTCTTTCGGTTGCCGCTACTCCAGTGCCGGTCGCGACCAGAACTGCAGCCACTACCGCGAGACCCGCTCGGAGCGCGCGTCTACGTTGGGCGGTCGAACTCAGGTCGCCTAGCAGTGTCGTGATCATTACTGTCCTCTGTGTATGTTTTTGATTGGTGGTGGCTCGAAACGGAAAGAGAGAGGCGTAGTTAGGTAGTCAGTTCGTTGAAGAGAGCCTGGACGTCGACGACGTCGACGGTACCATCACTGTTGAAGTCGAAGTAAGCCGGGTTGTCCTGGACGGCCTCGTCGTCGAGGTTGACGAACAGGCCCTGGATGTCGACGATGTTGAACTCGCCGTCACCGTTGATGTCCTCGTAGACACCGTCGCCGTCGACGTCAGTGACCGGACTGGTGTAGTTGCCGACGGTGATTTCGGTGACGGTGAGGGACGCACCGTTCGTACCGGTGACGGCGTAAGTGTTCGCGTCCTCGTCAGCGACCGCTTCGACAGCGGTCGAGAGGGAAGTCGAGCCGGCTGCGTCACCCTGAACGGTTATCGTCGCAACGACCACGCTTCCGGAGTCGGCCGTATTCATCAGTGCAGCGTCGATCGCGACCGAGGAGCCGTCGGCCGCGATGTTGGTCTCGGAGGTCCCCTCAGCCGGATTCCCTTGCAGTTCCACGTCAGTGATCGATCCGACAGACGGATCGTCGACGGAGACGGTCGCCGTGTACGCACCAACGCCGCCTTCCGCGTTGTCGACGACGAGGTCGAACGTCGTCGTGTCGCCGGTGGCGACCTCGTTGCTCGTCGGCGAGAGGCTCACCGACGTCGACTTCTCAGTCACAGAGAGCGAAGCGCCTTGCGTGCCGGTGACCGTGTAGCTGTCTCCCGCTTCGTTGCCGAGTGCCGAGACGGACGCACTCAGGTCAGTCGCGCCAGCGGCGTTCCCCTGAACGGTGATCGTCGCCACGGGAACACTACCGGAGTCTGCCGTGTCCATCAGTGCAGCGTCGATCGTGACCGACGAGCCGTCCGACGCGATGTCGACGTCCGTCGTCTGTCCGGCCGGGCTGCCCTGCAGCGACACGTCAGTAATCGAGCCGACAGCCGCGTCGTCGAGGGAGGCAGTCGCCGTGTACGCACCGACGCCGCCCTGCGCGTCGTCGACCACGAGTTCGTACGTCGTCGTCCCACCGACGAAGGTCTCACCGTTCGCTGGCGAGAGGCTCACCGACGTCTCAAGATCGTCTGCCGGCGGTTCCGGTTCTGGCTCCGATTCGGTGACAGTCAGCTGCCCGCTCGCGGAGTCGTTCGCGGTCGAGAGGTCGACATCGTGGTCGCCGACGGAGAGACTGTCAGTGGCAACCTCGAAGGTGACGTCGTCGCTCGCACCGCCCGCGAGCGTCAGCTCTTGGCTATCGACCGTCGTGCCGTCGACGGCGACAACGACTGTCTGCGTCCCCTCGTCGTCGCCGGTGTTTTCGACGGTCGCCGAGACGGTCGCTGCGTCACCCTGCGTGACCGGCGATTCGACGTCGGTCGCCGAAATTTGGAAGTTGGCGGGAGCGGCCGCCTCAGTGACCGAGAGCGTCTGCGTCGTGGTGTCGGTCGCACCGTCGTCGTCGGTGACGGTCAGTTCGACGTTGTAGTCACCCGACGCAGTGAAAGTGTGCGTGACCGTCTCGCCGGAGGCGGTCGCGCCGTCACCGAAGTCCCACTCGTAGCTCGCGATCGAGCCATCGTCGTCACTGGAGCCGGAGGCGTCGAAGCTCACCGACTCGTCGACCGTCGGATCGGACGGAGAGGCGCTGAACGATGCGCTCGGGTCCTGATTCTCCGGGGCTGCCTCAGAGACGGTAATTGTCTGCTGGGTCGTCGCAGTAGCCCCGTCGTCGTCGGTCACCGTCAGCGACACGGTATAGCTGCCGGCGCTGTCGTAGCTGTGCGACGGCGACGCGCCCGTGGCGCTGGTTCCGTCGCCGAAGTCCCACTCGTAGCTGTCGATCGAGCCGTCGGCGTCACTGGATCCAGAGGCGTCGAAGCTCACCGCATCGCCGACCGTTGGATCAGACGGCGAGACGCTGAACGACGCGCTCGGGTCCTGGTTGTCGGGCGTTGTTTGAACAGTGATAGTCGTCGTCGTCGACTCGGCGATCCGTTCGTCGTTGGCCGGATTGATGCCGGAGCCCTCGGTAGTGACCGAGTAGTCGCCAGCGTCGGCGTCTTCGGGCACCTCGACGTCGTAGGTCACCTCGTAGGTGCCGTTGCTAAGCCAGACGACCTGCAGGACGTTCGCGGTGCCGGACGGGGGCTTCGGCGCTCCACCGTCCGCGTCGTTGATCGAGCCTTGCCACCCCGACGGCAGAAAGGCTTGTATTCCCTGACTGTTGATGTCGGATCCGGATACGGTCGTCGTGATCGTCACCGTGTCGCCGGGTGCAGCCGTCGTCGTCGACGGCGAGTTCGATACTGAGACGCTCTGGGCCGCGGCCGTCCCCACCGGCGCGTAGCCGAACGCCGAGAGGGCGACCGTCAGCGCCACGAGCGTCACGAGCGCTTGTCTGAGTCTGCTTCGAGTCGTTGTCATCGATGATTGCTGTCGTGTTTGTGTCTATCACTTCGTGCCGTCGTGGACGGCACGGGCGATACGTCGGGGTGGTTCCCGGGCCAGTTGCCCGCCAAGTTACTCCTCCCGACGTAGACACCGCGGGGCGGCGTCAGCCGGGAACCGGCGGCGCGGATCGGGAGGTGGCCGTTAGGGTCGCCGTTCAGGTATCTCCCTCCGTCTCGACGATTTCGATCGCGTTGACCTGCGGATTCTCGGCCGCTCCCTGATCGAAGGTCACCGTGACGTTGCCGTCCCCGTCGTCGGTAACGGCGAACGACTTCATCGTCCCGGTCGCGTGGCCGACGTCGGCCACTGGGTCGTAGTTGCTCAGAACCTGCGTGCCTTCGATGGAGACGTTGTACTGCCGTTGGACGGGCTCGCTGGTACCCGAGAACTGGTTGCCGAGGTAGAGACGCACCTCGACTTCCTGGCCGGTATCGACCGAGAACTCCCAGGTGGCGTTCCCGTAGCGCTCGCAGTCGAACACTCCGTCGGGCGTCGACGAGGGAACGTCGGTAGTCGTCGAACTGATCGTTCCGCCGCAGTAGGAACCCGAGGCAGACGGCGCAACCGAGACGAGGTACGGTGAACTCGTGTCAGCCACGCCGGTCCAGTCGGGCCCGTCGTCGGTCGCAGAGAGCGTCGCGCTCTCGCCCGCGTTCACGCGGTGCAGAACCTGCGGACTCGTCGACGTGCTCGTCTCGTAATCGAGGACGACCGTGTTCGACGCCAGCCCGGTCGTGCCGTCGGCGTCCTCGACGACCGCGAGGAAGTAGTTCAGATTCGACTCGGTGAGCGTCACCGAAACGGTGGCCTGCCCGTTCGAGTCGAGCGCGACGCTCTGGTAGCTCACCGATTCCGCGGTATCGGCCTCGAAGTCGTCGAGGTCGTAGCCGTCGGACGGCGGTTCGCTGGCCTCGACTTGGATGAGTTGCACTGTGGCGTCCGTCGGGCCGCTGACCGTCAGCGTCTGAGTCGAATCGTTGACTGTCGCCGCTTCGTGAGCGGGGAAGTCAGTCGACTGGAGGCTCACGCCGTCGACGCCGAGCGTCGGTGCTCCAGAGACGGACTCGTCTGCCGTCGCCTGGGCACCGCCAGCGCTCCCGTCGCCAAACAGATCTGTCGTCTGAGTCGATCCGTCGGCGTAGCCGAGGGCGACGGCGCTCCCGGCGAGTTCGAGGCCGGAGACCGAGCCGGCACCGCCGGTAGTGGAGGCGTCTTTGATCGCCGTCGGGTCGATATCGACCGAGAAGCCGACCGTCTCACCGGGATCGAAGTCGGTGAACTCGACGGTCATCGCATCGTACCCGTCGTCGCCGTTCTGTCCGTTGTGGGCCTGACTGAACACGTCGCCGTCGGCCGTGCTGACGACGCCGACGCCGTCACCGGATTCGCTGTCGACGCTGAGTCCCTTCGCACCGGCGTCACCCGCGGTTCCCTGCGGATCGAACACCGCATCGGGGATCAGGCTCTCGCTCAGATCGATCGTGACCGACGAGATCTGCTGGTCGCCAGTGTTGGTCACCTCGAACGAGCCGCCGTTGTAGGTGCTTGCGTCGATACCGCTGTTCTCGTTGACCGCGATGTCGGCTGACTTGGCGCCGCTGCTACCTCCGCCGTCGTTATCGCTGCTCAACTGCTCGACCGTCAGGGCACTGATCTTGGCGTTGTCGTTGACGACGCTGAAGTCGACGTTCAGCGTCCCGTCGGTCACCTCGACCGTGTAGGTCTTCTCTGTCGCCGTGGGCGAACCGACTTCGGAGTAGATGTCGTACGACGACACGACGGTCTGACCTTCGATGGCCACGTCGAACAGCCGATCGTTCTCGTTGGTGCCGTCGGCCGGACCAGCAGAGTCCGGCGAGTCCTGAGACGAGACGCCCTGGTAGATCTCGGCGAACTGCAGGGTGACTTCGTACGTGCCGTTGTCGACCGGGACGTCGTAGCCGAACGAGCCGCCGTACCGTTCTGTCTGGTAGAGCGTGTCGTCGTCCGTGCCGGTGACGTCCCCGCCGAAGCTGTAGGTGCTTCCGCCGTCGAAGTTCGTGTCCGCCTGGTAAGTCGTTCCATCGTCGGCGGTGTACTGCGATCCGCCAGCGTTGGTCGCGAAGACGACCGTGCCGTTCTGGTCGGGTTCGTCGACGTACACCGCGAACTCCTCGCTGGTGGTCGTGGAACCGTCGTCGGCCGTGACCGTCACCGTATGCGTGCCGACGGTGTCGGTTCCGGGCGCGACCGTGACGGTTCCGGTGCCGTCGCCGTCGTCGGCAATCGAGACGAAGCTCGGGCCGCTGACCGAAAGGCTCAGCGCGTCACCGTCCGCATCGGACGCGTTCACTTCGACCGTCGCCGAGCCGCCCTCGGCGACACCGATGTCGGTGATGTTCTCGATCGATGGCGCCGTGTTATTGCCATCGTCGACGCTCTCTACGAGTTCCAGTACGACCACGTTCGAGGCGAGTCCCGCGTCTGCGTTCGGTTCGCCCTGAACTGCGGTAAAGTAGTTCAGGCCGGCATTGTTGTCGCCGTCTGACGTGGTGTTCGTCAGCGTAACGGGTATCGTCGCCTCGCCGTCGGTGTCGAGCGTCGCCGTGTAGTACTCGACGTCCTCGGCGTCGTTAGCCTCGTAGGTCTCGATCTTGTAGCCGGGGTCACCACTACCGTCGGCGTCCGGGACGTTCGTGAGCGTCAGTTCGCCCTCCGCGCGGAGGAGCGTGACCGTCGCGCCGGGTTGGCCGGTGACCGTGATGCTCTGGCTGGCGGACGTGACCGTCGCCGCGCTGTGGCGGGTGTCGATGACGCCCGAATCGAGCGTAACACCCTGAGCGGCGATGGTCGGCGCGGGTGCCTCGTCAGCGGTGACGTTGGCGGTGGACCCGCCGGCACTGCCGTCACCCATCAGCTGGGTGGTGTGGGTCGTTCCGTCCTCGTAGGTAACTGTCACCGTCGAGCCGGCGAGTTCGAGCCCCGAGACGGGGCCGGCCTCCTGCGAGCCGACGGTCGCACCTTTGATGCTCGTCGGGTCGTTGTCGGCCCAGAACGTCGCCTGCTCGCCGTTCTGGAAGTCGTCGAACTCGACGGTCATCACCTGGTAGCCGTCGTCGGCGTTCTGTCCGTTCTGTGGTTGTGAGAAGGCTTCCGAGCCACCTTCTGCGGTCGTGATTCCGGTCCCACCTTCGTCGACGATGTTGAGCCCTTCACCGGTCGGGTCGCCCGCAGTCCCCTGCGGGTCGAACACCATATCCGGGTACGACGCGGTGCTGAGATCGAATGACACCGAGGTGATATTCTTCTCACCGGTATTGGTCACTTGGTAGGTGCCGCTGCCGTAGGTCGTCGCTTCGAGCCCCGAATCGGGCGTGATCTCGACAAGGGCCGAGCCGGTTTCGGGCGCGGCCTCCTCGACAGTGACGTTGACCGTGTCGGTCGCCGCCGAGTTCTCGTAGACGTTGTGTGAGGTGTCCGCGACCTGAACAGTCACAGTGTGTGCGCCAGGCGTGACGTTCTCGAACGTGTACGAACCGTCCAACGACTGCCCGCCGACGTACGGCTGGTCGTCGAGGATGACGTGGACGTGATCGCTCGACATCGCTCCGCTGGTCTCCCAGGTGGCGGTGAGCGAGTCGCCCGTGACGGTCTCCCCCTCGCTGGGGCTCGTTATCTGGATAGATGGGGCGGCCGACTCCCCGCCGACTGTCGCGTCGGTCTGCCAGAGGTTGATGATCTCCTGAATCTTCTGGAAGCTAATCTGCTGTCCGCCCGTGTTGGGCACCTCGGCATCGGTTTGCCACCAGTTGATGGCTGTCTGCACCTCAGTGAACTCGATCAGCGTATCGTTACCGGTGTCGTCCGATTGGGCAACTGCCTCGTTGATCGTCACCGTCTCGTCACTGCTGTCGCTGACCTTGACGACCTCGATCGCGCTGATCTTCGGATTCTCCTGCTCGTGCAGGAATTCGATGTCGATGTTACCGTCCGAGGGCGTCACCTCGTAGGACTCGACGACCCCATAGTCGTGACCGTACTGGTCGTAGAGGTTGTAGTCGTCGAGTTTCGTCTCGCCCTCGACGACCACGTCGAACGTCCGCGGACCCTGAGCGTCCACGTTCGAGGAGTCGAGGAAGATCTCCGCGAAGTAGAGACGGACTTCGTAGGTCGCGCCCTGCTGGGCCGGCAGCGACCACTGCATCTCGGTGTCGTCCGCCGCGGATCCGCTCGTGTTCACGTCGTACCGTTCCGTCTGGAACACTGCCATCGGCGTGCTCGACGGCACGGAACTATCAAGCGTGATGGTGTCGCCCGTATTGTACGAGTTGAGGCCGTTGTCGCCGTCGGCGTTCACGTACTGGGACGGACTGCTATCGGTGTCAGCGCTCCAGACTGGACCGCCGTCGGACGCGCTGATTTCTCCGCCGCCGGCGTTCACGCGGTAGACGACGTCGCCGTCGGATGGCGTCTCGCTATCAGTGTCCTGCACAGTCACGTTGACGGTGTCAGTATCGGAATCTTGGCCGTCAGAGACAGTGACGTCGAATGTGTAGGTCGTGTCACCGTCCACGTCTGGGGCAGTGAACGACACCTGCTCGCTGTCGAAGACGTCGAGCAGGTCCGAGGGCGTCCCGGCCGTCTGCGTCCACGTGTATCCGAGCGCGGCGTCGTCGCCGTCCGGGTCGGTGGAGCCACTCGCATCGAGCGTGACCGTCGCTCCCTCGTCGACAGTCACGTCCGAACCGGCGTCAGCAACCGGCGGCTGGTTCGTGGGCGGGCTGACGTACTCGACGGCCAGGTCCGCCCACGTGGCGTCGAACGTCGAACTCGCGCCGTTGGACGTCGAGATAACGCCCACGGCGGTGCCGTTGCCGTCGGCGGTGTCGAACCAGGTCGTCGGAACGGTCGTCTCGCCGACGAACTGCTGGCTACCGCCTTGCATCGTGTAGTATGCCTCGACGGTCCCGTTGCTCGGGTACACCGTCATCGAGAGCGTCGTCGTGTTGCCGGCGGTCGGTGCCGTCGGGTTCGCGACGTCGGTGAAGCCCCCGCCGTCCTCCGTGGCTAACTGGACGCCCGAACCGCTTCCGGAGCTGAATCCGGTCACCGTGAGCTTCGCGTAGTTGTCCTGGTCGCCGGTACCGATGAAGATGCCCTGCGACTGGAACGGTTCCGCGTCGCTCGGGAGTCCGTTCACCGTCGTCTCGACGGTGAAGGGAGCGCTGGCGTTGAAGCCGCGCTGGAACGCGAACGCCTGGGTGTTCGTATTCTGGTGCGCGTCACTCTGAGGCACGTTCTCGACCGTCAGCACCTGCGCCGCGCCGCCGACCGTCATCTGGCCGGGGTCGTAGAGGTCCTGGTAGTCCGAGCCGTTCATCATCAGACCTGTCCAGCCCTGGCCGGCGGCGCCGAACAGTTTGGTCTCGGTGAACTCCATCTGGATCGGGAGCGACGTCGTCGCGCCGTTGTCCGGGTCGACCGCGAACAGGTCCTGCGTGTCGTCGATGCCGTCGTTGTCGTCGTCCGGGTCGTTCAGGTTCGACGTGCCGTCGTCGTCGAAGTCGGCCGGAGTCGACGCGGCCGAGCACGGGTCGGTGCCCGCGTCAATCTCGTCGGCGTTGTCGTAGCCGTCACCGTCCTCGTCCAGTTGCGGATCGTCGGCGCCGGAACACGTGTCGCCGCCGTCACCGGCGCCGCCGTAGTCGTTCGGCTCGAACACCGTCACGTCGCCGCGGGCGGTCCAGACGGTCCCCGGGAAGGGTCCCTCGTCGCCCTGTGCAGCGATACCGAGCGCGCTGCCCGGCGTGAAGAAGTTGTTCTCCTGGTTCGTTACGCCGGTGCCGGTGGCGTTGAGTTCGACTCGCTCGACGTTGCTGCCGCCCTCGACGACCAGCAGGTCGCCCTGCATCGCGCCGCCGAAGTTCGAGGCGGTGTACTCATCCATACCACCGGTCCAGCCGAAGGTGTCGCCAATGGAGTTGTCTTCGGTCGGATCCTGGTAGTCGCACTCGACCGGGTTCACAAGCGACGCGGGAACGGGGCTGTTCGACGAGTTGATGTCGAATATCATATTCCCGTTCGCGTCGTAGATGTCCGCGCCGGTCGGATTCGCCCGGATTGGCGCCGCGTGGCCGCCGTAACTTCCCTGGGTCGCGAGGTGGAGCTGGTCGCCGGTGCCGTAGCTCCCGTCCTCGTTGGGTTCGTTCGTACACACGCCCGAGGGCCCCTCGTTCACCGGCTGGCCGCCCCAGCCGCCGTTGGGACCGTTGTCGATGACGTAGAGTTGGTCGTCCTCCGAGAGGACGAGGTCGTAGGGGTTCCGGTAGCCCGACGAGTAGACCTGCACCGGTCCGTCCTCGACCCACTTCGCCATATTCACGCCGTCGTTCCCGCCGAACGGCAAGTCGTCGCCGTCCGTTGCATCGTCGTTCTGAATCGTCGGGATGGCGTACAGGAAGTCGACGCTCGGGTAGTTGCTGTCGTAGTTCTGGAGGTTCTTCTCGTTGTAGTTGGTCTCGATCTGTGCGAGGTCGATCGAAAGGACCGCGGCCGAGAGCGCGTACTCAGGGGTGTGACCGAAGTTGTCCCCGGGCGCACCCTTGTTCGTGTGACCGCCCTGCGCGACGTACAGCGTGTCGCCGTCGTCGCTCAGATCGAGCCCATTCGTGGCGTGGTTCTCCTCCGACCGCGGGAGGCCGAGCACCGTTACCGTGTGGTCGACGCTCGCCAGCGTCCCGTCGGAGTTCCAGTCGAAGGCCAACTTGGAGATGGAACCTGAGTTCGTGTCGGTGTCGTCGTCGTCCGTCCCCACGTCGATGGTCGGGTCGCTGGAGGAGACGTAGACGACTGGCTCGGAGGCGGTTCCCCCGACCGTCAGGCCGGTCACCTGCCTGCTGGATTCGCCGGGCACGTAGGTCCCGTTGTCGTCGTGGTTCGGGATGTTCTGGACGGCATCGATGGTCTCCTGCGACTCGATGGTGTAGTCGTTCGGTCCGTTCCGGGTGACGTTCAGCGCGTACACCACCCCGTTCTGCTTGGCGACGTAGAGCCGGCCGTCCGGGCCGAACTCCAGTGCCGTGAGCGACCCCTGGCCGAAGCCTTGCAGGACGCTCGATCCGAAGCCGATCGGAACGTCGCTCGACCCTTCACCGGTCAAGTCGACCGTGAGCGGTGAGTTGGCGCCACCGTGCGCCACTTCGAGCGTGGCCGCGTGCGCCTGGGCGCTTCCCGGCGCGTACGTCACCTGTACGTCCGTCGACTCGCCGGGGGCGAGCGTCGCGCTCCCGGAGAAGTCGTGCGAGAACTGCCCAGGGTCCGCTCCGGCGAGCGAGATGTCGTTCACGGTGATGTCCGGATGCGAGTCGTTGCTCGCATTGCCGAGGTTCGTCAGCGTCACCGTCTCAGTGGCCGTATTCCCGGTGACGACGGTACCGAAGTCGGCGCTCGATGGTCCGCCGAGCGTGTTCGGTTGTGCCTCGGTCGAAACAATCTCGATCGCGTTGACCTGGGGGTTCTCCGTCACGTGACCGAAGTCGACGTCGACCGTGCCGTCGCTCGTGACGGTGAAGGATTCCATCGCGCCCGTGTCGTCGCCGTACGTCTCGATAATGTCGAAGTCGTCGAGGACCGTCTGTCCCTCGACAGCCACGTCGAACACCCGGTCACCGGTACTGCTGGTGCCCGAGTAGCCGTCGTAGAAGTACAGTCGGACCTCGACCTGTTGGCCGCTCGCGACGTCGAACTCGTACTGCATCTCTTCTCCGTCATCCGGATCCCAGCGTTCGGTCTCCCAGATCTGACTGGGTGTCCCCGCGGGGACCGAACTGTGGATCGTGCTGGGCTGGCCGTGAGAAGAGGTCTCGTCTTCCCCGGCGACCTGGTAGTCCACGAGCGGGTCCCACTGGTTACCGTCCGCAGTGAAGCTCCCACCCGCGTTCGCGCGGTACAGGACGTCGCCGGCGGCGGCTGTCACCGCTGCTGGCTCACCCGAGCCGAGACTCGCTGTCGGCTGCGATTCCACTTCCGCTACTGAGCTCGGACTCCCCGCAGCGAATCCTGTCCCAGCGACCGAGAACAGCATTAGCGCGACGAGTACGAGCGCTGTCGCTTGTCGTTGCCTGTTCATCGTCGATTCCTGTCTGGGTCTCCCGTCTGTTGCATATCGATCACGGGGGCTCTCGCGCCCGTTGGAGACAACCACAGACGACAAAACAATAAGTAATCAGACGCTGAGCCAGCTAACGTTGTGTTTGTACAGCTAATACGTTAATAACAGACACAAGGGTCTCATAATAGCCGGTCGGTCAGCGTCACTGATCCAAAACGATGGCCGGTCGAGTATCTACCGCCTGACCCGAGATTATTTGCTGATGGTCGTCGTACTACCTCTTGGGGTGACTCACTATGAGCGCACGCAGTAACCCATTCGAAGAGCTCGAACGCCTGTTCGAGCGGATGAGTAGACAGTTCGACGACTCGTCTCGGATCTGGGAGTCCGAGGGACCGCTCAGCCGATGGTCTACGGAGTTCGAGTCGATGGCACTCGACCTCGTCGAGCACGACGACGAATTCCTCGTCACCGTCGATCTCCCCGGATTCGAGCGAGACGACGTCAGCCTCCAGGTGACAGATCACACGCTCCGGATCGAAGCCGAGCGCGAATCCGAGGTCGAGGAAGAAGAAGAGCAGTACCTCCGGCACGAGCGACGCCAGCAGGCGATGCACCGATCGATCCGACTGCCCGACGATATCGACAAAGAAAACGTAAGCGCGCGGATGAAGAATGGCGTGCTGACGGTCACGCTCCCGAAACTCGAAATCGAAGAAGCTCGCACGATAAACATCGAAGAAGACTAGGGAGACGGACCGCAGTTCCTAGCAGCTATAGTAGCATTTGCACGTCTTCACGCACCCGCTCGCACGACAGCGTGTGATCGGGTGCGCAATCAGTTGCAAATGCTACTACAGGGCGCCGCTCGCCAGAAGCTGGATGCAGACCCGCTTTCTCGTCGAATACGTCGGACGTTTGGAACGGAGTACACAGGCGTCGCATACGCCGTACAATCAAGAAGAGCCGCAGTCGAGCAGTCTGCTTTAGTAGCGTTTGCAACTGATTACACAGCCAATCGCACGACTGCGTGCGATTAGGTGTGTGAAGACGTGCAAACGCTACTATAGCCGCCGGGCGGTGTCCCGGTGTATGAACACCTTCGAGGACCAAGCCTAAGCACTATAAACGCTTGTTGAACAGTATAACCCAGTACTATGGTTCCGAAGTCAGCGGAGTCGACGGTGGAATTTGGCGACGTCGACGAACAGACACAGGAGGCACTCACAGCGCTGAGCGATCCGAAGTGTCGAGCGATACTCGCCTCGACGTCCGAGCAGTCGTTGACCGCACGTGAACTGTCCGAACGATTGAATCTTCCACTCTCGACCGTCTATCGCAAACTCGATCAGCTCAGCGCAGTGCCGCTCCTGGAGGAGGCAGTCCAATTTTCCACCGACGGCAAACACCCGCACCAGTACGCGTGTCCGATCGATCAGATACAGGTCACGATTTCCCCACAGGAGACGCGTGCGACCGATGTCGGGGTCTCGTTCAAATGAGTGGGTGAGCCTCAAATGTTCGAAGATCGAGCCGACGCCGGTCGACAGCTCGCCGACGTCCTCGAAACGCGAGGCGTCGATGCGGACATCGTCCTCGCGATCCCGCGCGGTGGCCTGCCCGTCGGACGCGCCGTCGCCGATGCGCTCGGGCTCCCGCTCGACATCGTCGCGGCCCGAAAGCTCGGTGCGCCGCAGAACCCGGAACTGGCGATCGGCGCCGTCGCCAGCGACGGCACCGTCTGGCTGAACGGCTCGCTGATCGACGACCTGCGGGTCCCGGACGCCTACGTCGACGAGCGGATCGAACGCGAGCGCGAGGCAGCACTGGAGAAGGTCGAACGCTACCGCGGCGATCGGTCGGCACCCGATCTTCGGGGGAAGACGGTGCTGGTCGTCGACGACGGCGTCGCGACCGGCGCCACGACGACCGCCTGCATCCGGCAAGTCGTGCAGTCGGGGGCCGAGCGCGTGATTTTGGCTGTCCCGGTCGCGCCGCCCGACACGGCCGAGCGGTTGCGTTCGGAAGCCGACGAAGTGATCTGCGTCGCCGAGCCATCACACTTCGGGGCCGTCGGGCAGTTCTACGACTCGTTCGTGCAGGTCACCGACGACGAAGCGAGGTCGTACCTGTAGTCGAGGCACACAGGGGACGCCAAGGCGCCCGGCAGTCACTGGATCTCGACGTGCGTCGGTTGATCCCGTTTCTGCAGCGTGACCCACAGAATCCCGTCGTTGTAGGACGCGGAGACGTGTTTCTCGTCGACCGCTTCGGGGAGGTGAATCACGCGTCGGAGCGTCCCCGAGTCACGCTCGCGCCGACGGTACGTGCCGTCTGTCTCCGTTGCGGGTTCGGCGACGATCTGAAGTTTGTTCTTACGGACCGTGACGTCGATGTCTTGAGTTCGTAGGCCCGGGAGTTCGGCCGACACGAGAAAGCGGTCACCGCGGTCGGCCACGTCGACGGGGAACGGTCGCGATCGGTCGGTCGCAGGGCGACCGCGAGACTGTGCGCTGGCAGGTGTGGATCGAGTGCGGTCTGGCATACTTCCACCACGTGTATACTCGCCTGCGGGAAATATAAATTCGGACGGTACGAGCAGCTGCGGAGGGACAGCAGCGACGGATCGGGGATCAATGTGAGGCGGCTACTCGTCGCCCGCGAGTTCGGCTTCGGCCTCCTCCGCTTCGTGTTCTTCGCGCCGTTCCTCGGCGGCTTCTTCGTACTCGCGTTCGGTTTCGAGTTCGTGCTCGCGTTGGCGCTGTTCCTCGTCGAGACCTTGTTTATCGCGGCCCTCTTTCGTGTCTCCCATAGTGTGCTCCACGCACCGGTACGTCGAGTCTGGACTCGTCTGGGCGAGCGAGACTGCGTGGATACGTCCCGGTGCTGTCGGATGTTTCGTGGGCCGAAACTAAGCTATTGCGCTCGGGAAACGTTTGTTATCCTCCATTGTGAACCGAAGCAGTGGTATGGCCCAAGAATCGACGACGGAGAAAGGCGGATCCGGTTTCGGGGGCGTCAGACTCCTGCTCTGTGAGAATCCGCTACCGCCGATCGACGAAGCGATCGACGCCGCGCGTGCCGAACTGCCGCGGAGTAACCACTACACCGAGGCGTACTCGGAACCGCTCCGGGAACTGCTCGCTGACCGCGCCGGCGTTTCGACGAAGCACATCCACGTCAACGCCGGGTCAGAGCTGATTCTGCGACAGTTGTTCGATCGGTTCGGAGAGCAGGTACACCTGCTGACGCCGACGTACCCGCTGTTTCCCGAAATCGCCGACAGATACACCGAAACGCGACTGCGCCCCGAAGACGACTTCCAGTTCGACCTCCGAGACCTGGAGATCCCGGACGGAACGACGCTCGCGGTGATCGTCAATCCGAACAATCCGAACGGGAGCGGCTTCGATATGGAAGCCCTCCCTGGGCTACTGGAGCAATACCCCGAGACTCGGTTTCTCGTCGACGAGGCGTTCGTCGACTTCGTCGAGAATCCGGTCGCGGATCTCGTCCCGGAGTACGACAATCTGTTCGTGACGCGGACGCTCTCGAAAGCCCACAGTCTGGCGGGGTTCCGGGTCGGGTACGCGGTGCTCCCCGAGCCAGTCACCGCCGAGTTGAACGCGAGCAACGACGCCTACCCGCTGGCGCGGCCGAGCCAGGCGGCCGCGATTGCAACGCTCGATCACCACCAGAAGATCGAGCGGCGGATCAACCGACTGCGCTCGTGGGCCGACCAGTTGGCGTCGGAGTTAGAGTCGGTGGGCGTCACAACGTTTCCGAGTCAGACGTACTTCTTCCTCGCCGACGTCAGCCCGCACGACGCAGACGAGGTCGCTGCGAAACTCCGAGAGCAGAACATCTTCATCAAACCACTCGGCGACGAGCGACTCGGCGCTGGATACCTACGCGTGACGACGGCGCGGCCAGAGGACAACGAGCGCGTCGTAGAGGCGTTCCGCGAGATTCTGTAGTCGTCCGTGCTGTGTCGCCACTGGGATTTACAGGCGGTCCTCAGGTGGCTGTCGCCGTTCGTCGGGGTCACCGTCCTGTCGCCGTTCGTCGGGGTCACCGTCCTGTCGCCGTTCGTCGGGGTCACCGTCCCATCACCGATGGGAGGTGGTCCTCACTCCCACCAGTTATCGCTCTTCGTCCATCATTTCGTAGTCCCCGCCGTACTTTAGGAAGAAGTACGCGAGAGCGAGGACGGCGACGAACGCGCCGGTGACCGTCACGAGAAGCGTCTTGGCAGCGTCGGGAACGGTCGGGGCAGCGGGTCCACTCGGGGTGGGAGTGGCACCGCCGGGGACGACGTCGACGGCCGCAACCATCCCGACGCTCTCGTGTGGGACACAGAAGTAATCGTAGGTGCCCTCGACCTCGAAGGTGTGCTGATACGATTCGCCGCCGGCGACGTCGCCGCTGTCGGGGTCGCCCGCCGAATAGGCCCCTCGGGCGGGTTCCTCGGCGTCGAATCCACCCGAAGCGAAGTACTCGGCCTCATCCGGGATGTCGTCCTCGTAGGCGGTGATCGAGTGGCCGATCGTCCCGACGTTCTCCCAGACGATGGTGTCGCCGGGAGCGATCGTTATCGAATCGGGAGCGAAGACCAGCTCGTCGGTCATATCTACGGTGTGAGTAGTGCCTTCCTGTGCCGCTGCCCCCCCAGTCGCACCGGCGGCGGCACCGGCCCCGACGGCCGCCCGGAGGAGTCCGCGTCGCGAGATTCCGTTCGCGGTCCGATCCATAGTCGCGCTAGACCCCCTCACAAAATAGTAAGTCGGAGGCTTCCGCTCCGGGTGCGGTCCGTAATCAGCCATTTCCACCACAGAAAGAGTCTACGCAGTCGGTCGGTTCACGCGCCTTCTTGCAGGAACCGGCCCTCCTGTTCGTAGATCGAGACCAGTTCCTCGATGAATTCAGGAATCGTTTCGTCGTCTTCGAGATGGCCGTCGATACGCTCGGCGAGTTCGTCACTGATCTCGATTGTTCGGGGCATCGTCCGCACAGACGCACGTCAGGTCAATAAATCCACCCGTGGCTCGACTACGCCGAGCGGCCGGTCACGAGACACGCGAGGGCACGCGAACACAAGTAGACTCATCAGCCCCTCGGTCCTACGAGCACCTATGTCGATCCAAGTCAGTACGAGTGAGCGCGTCGCGGTCGTCGACGTGACGGCGAAAGTCGCAGAAACAGTCCCCGAAGACGTGGAACGTGGCGTGTGCACGGCCTTCGTTCCACATACGACGGCGGGTGTCGTCGTCAACGAAAACGAGACGCGGCTTCTGGGCGACGTCGAACGCGCGCTCGACCGAATCGTCCCCCGGGAGGGTGGCTACGAGCACGATACGATCGACGACAACGCCGACGCACATCTCCGGGCGATGCTCCTCGGCGAGAGCGTCTCTGTCCCCGTCGTCGCCGGCGGGCTCGACCTCGGCACGTGGCAGTCGATCCTCTTCGTCGAGTGCGACGGGCCGCGAACGCGCTCGCTAGAGGTGACGACGACACCTGCCTGACCACCGCCTAGTCGTCGGCCGCCGGTGCCATCGCCGAGAGGTCCTCGGGAAGCACCCCGAGCCCCTGTAGTAGACCGAGCGCGTCCCACGTCGACCAGCCCTCGACGACCTGCCCGTCTTCGATACGGTACGTGATGTGTCCGGGGGTCGGATTGCCCGTTGGCTCACTTCCGCTCGGTGGAATTCCCATAAACTCGCCTTCGTGACTCCCTTCTCCGGTGAACCCCATAGTCACGAGGTCGTCTTCGGCGATCAGGAACTCGATGTCCATCTCGTAGTCTGGGAACCCCTCGAAGACGTCGCTCATAAAGGCCTTGAGGGATTCGCGGTCGCTATCCTCGCCACCGGGGAGGTACCAGTGCCCGGTGTAGTCTTCGCTGTAGAGTTCGTCGATGACGTCGAGGTCTTGTTCGTTCCACGCTTCGTCGATGATCCGTCGGACGATCGCTTTGTTCTCTGTGGCTCCCATAGCGTTCGAACTGACACAGCGGAGCTACATTGTTAGCAACGCTAGAGTCGTACAGACTTGTTTGAAAGGCAACTGTTACTCGCTAGTGCTGTAGAGTAAGCGTTGCTGAGACGCGATAGCTGCCGCTAAAAATAACAGTATACGCGAATTACCGGTAGCACAGACGCTATCCATAGTCGCTGCTGCGACAGGCGCGTATCGGCCCCGGATGCGTCCCGAAAGTGCGAATCGGCCGCAGATCACGGCGGCACGTCGCCGCCCATCTCGTGGTACTCCCAGACGTGATCTTTCAGTTCTTCGCGGGTCGCGAAGCGTTCGTCGCACATATCGCACTCGAACGGGAGTTCCTCACCTTCGGCTTCAGAGTTTTGTTCGCTCATATCTGCTTGTTCGGCGACGTTCGTATTAACGGTGGCGCGGACCCGAGCGTCCACCGATCGTGCCGCCCCTCGCTATTCGGGCGGCGTCTGATCGCTGAACGTCTCCTCGCTCCAGTGGTCGATCGGCGACTCCTCGTCGCCCCAGTCGAGATACGCGTCCGCGAGGAGTTCGATCACGGTCTGCCCGAGATCGGTCAACTCCGTGGTGGCGTAGGTAGCGAGTTCCTCGTCGGCCAGTTCCGGCGGAAGACTCGGAACCTCGAATCGGAACGTGGCGTCGATCGGGTCCCAGTAGAAGTCCAGTCGTTCGAAGACGCCAGCATTCTGGAGGGCCCGAGCTTCCGAGTCACTCAGGTCTGTGTACTCGGCCCACTCCTCGAACGCCTCGTTCCACGCCCCGTCGCGGAGCACTTCTTCGAGTTCCGCTCGCCGGAGCTCTTCGGCGTCTTCGAGTTCCTCCGAGTCGAACGCGCTCGGCAGGGGACGGTTCGTCAGATCTGGTGGGGTAGGAGTGTCGATATCGAGCGCCATAGTCCGACGTTCGACGACCAGTGGTATAAATCCGTTTCTCGGACGGGTAGCGGGGTTGTTCAGCAGAACGCCCCGCTCGCGTGCCACTGGCTTGTCACTTCTCGTCCGTCGTTGAGGGCGCTCCCCCGCCAGCGACGACCCGCCGGATCAACGGTTCGACGCGCACCGTCGCCGCGTCGCTCGCGATCGTATTGGTGAGGTAGAGCGCGTCGTAGGTGTCGCCCACCCGTTGGATGCCCTCGGGCAGAACGCCGTGAACGGCGGCCGCCTGGACCGTCTCGGCCCCCTGCTCTTTCAGCCGGTGGAACGCCTCGACCATCGTCGTCCCGGTCGCGACGAGGTCGTCGAAGACGAGCACGTTCTGCCCCGCGACGGCGAGTTCGCCGGAGAGTTCCACCTCGACGGCGCTCGCGCGTTCTTTCTCGAAGCCGGCGACGCCGAATCGCTCCACGGCACCGAGATCTGGCCCGACGACGACGTAGTCGTCCATCTCGACCTGCTGTTCGACGAGCGGGAACGCGCGCAACACCTCCAGGGGGACCTCCCGAACCCACTCGCGGTGACTGAAGTGCGGATCGATCGCGTAGATCCGCTCGACGCCGTAGTGCTCGGTCAACACCCGGAAGATCGACCGGACGTAGTTAACCGTCCCCTCGTAGAACGCCTTGTCCTGCCGACCGTACGGCACGTACGGGAACAGGACCGAGAGAGAACACTCGCGTTCCGCGAGCGCCGCGAGCGCACCGTAGAGGAACGCGAGCCCGCGGTTGGGATGGGGCTGGCCGCTATGAATGAGAAGTACCTCCTCGACGTCGTCGAGATCCCCAAGTTGGACGTACACCTCCGAGTCGGGGAACTGTCGGGTCCCGTTCTGGGGATGCGACACGAGATGACGCGCGTCCACGTCGAGATGCTCCGCGCTCGGCGTGACGACGAGTTCCACGGCTAGCCCCCTCCGGTGTAGGCCACGCGACCGCTAGACATCGGTTGCATCGGCGGGATCACGCCAGATGGCTCTCGAACCACTCGGCGGCCAGTTCGGCGACCTCGTCGAGTTCGCCCGATCCCTCGAAGAGGTGGCCGGCGCCCTCGACGATCGCCAGCTCTTTCTCGCAGGTGAGTTCCGCCAGCGCGTCGCGGTTGAGTTCGAGCACCTGCGTGTCCGCGCCGCCGACGATGAAGAGCGTCGGCGCCGTGACCGCCGGCAACTGCTCGGACGCGAGGTCGACGCGACCGCCGCGTGAAACGACGGCGTCGACGTCGTCGCCGCGACGGGCCGCCGCACGGAGCGCCGCTGCCGCCCCGGTGCTGGACCCGAAGTAGCCGAGGTTCAAGTCTCGGGTCTCCTCGTGCTCCCGAATCCACTCCGTCGCGGCGATGAGGCGCGTCGTCAGGAGGTCGATGTCGAATCGCGTCTCGTACTCTCGGTCCTCTTCTTCGGTGAGCAGGTCGAACAGCAACGTGCCCACGCCGTGGCGGCGCAACACCTCCGCGACGAACGTGTTGCGCGGGCTGTGTCTGCTGCTGCCGCTCCCGTGCGCGAACGCGACGAGTCCGGTAGAGCCCTCCGGCACGATCAGTTCGCCGGGGAGTTCGACCCCGTCGGCCGGGATCGACACGATATCCTCAGACTGGTCGGTCATATGCTGACCAACGGCGGCATCGACTGTTAACGTTCCCCCGAGAAGAGTAGTCAGTGTCAGACTTTACGGTGGTCGGCTTCTTACGGCTATATGCGACTGGAGCCAGCAGCTCGAACCTCGGTCGGGAGCCGGGGTCTAAAAGGGTACCGACGGCGACGACAAACCAGATGCAGCGGACGACACCGAACGCCAACAGAAAGGAATGACAGAGCCAGAGCAAATAGAAGTCGCGGAAGTCGCAACGAACATCTACGAGATACCACGAGACGGGAAAATGCGCGTGCCGGTGCGCGTGTACGGGTCAGAGAAACTCGTCGAAGAACTGCAGCGAGGCGACAATCAGACGCTCGCGCAGGGGCGGAACGTCGCGACCTTGCCGGGCATTCGGAAGTTCGCGGTCGTCCTCCCGGATGGCCACCAAGGGTACGGCTTCCCGATCGGTGGCGTTGCCGCTGTCGATACAGAAACGGGGGTGATCAGCCCTGGGGGCATCGGGTTTCGACATCAACTGCGGCGTCCGGCTGCTTCGGACCCCGCTGACGTATGACGACGTCGAAGGTCGTGAAAAAGAGCTCGTCGAACGGCTCTACGAGACGATCCCGTGCGGACTCGGCAAAGGAGGCTATCTCGACACGGATATGGACGACCTCCGCGGCATCCTCAGAAACGGAATGCGGTGGATGCTCGAACACGGACACGCGGTTCCGGCCGACCTCGAACACTGCGAGGAGAACGGTCGACTGCCGGGAAGCCCGCGGAAGGTCCCCGCGGAGGCGATGAACCGCGGGCACAACCAGGTCGGATCACTCGGATCGGGGAATCACTTCCTCGAAGTCCAGCGCGTCGCCGAGATCTACGACGACGAGACCGCTGCAGCGTTCGGTCTACACCCTGACTCCGTCGTCGTGATGATCCACTCGGGGTCGCGCGGCCTCGGCCATCAGGTCTGTAGCGAGTACATCCGCCGCTTCGAGCGGGCGTTCCCCGAGATTGCCGACGGGTTGCCGGACCGCCAGCTGATCTACGCACCGCTGGAGGAACGGATCGCCGAAGACTACAAGGCCGCGATGTACGCGGCCGCGAACTTCGCGTGGGCGAACCGACAGGCGATGACGCAGGGCGTCCGCGAGGTGTTCGACGATCTGTTCGACGTTACCGACGTCGAGCTCGTCTACGACGTGTGTCACAACATCGCCAAGGAGGAGCGACACCACGTCAACGGGAGCGAAGAAACGGTTCTCGTCCATCGGAAAGGGGCGACGCGCGCGTTCCCGGCAGGCCGGCCCGAGGTCCCCGAGGCGTATCGAGCGGTCGGACAGCCGGTGTTCATCCCCGGGAGTATGGGGTCCTCGTCGTACGTGCTGTGCGGGGGCGAGCAGTCGCTCGACCGGACGTTCGGGTCGACGGCACACGGTGCCGGTCGGGTGATGTCGCGGACGCAAGCCAAAGCGGAGTACTCCGCGAACGAACTCCAGCGACAGCTCCGCGAGCAGGGCATCTACGTGCGAGCGCGGTCCGGCGGGACGCTTGTCGAGGAAGCACCGGGCGCGTACAAGGACGTCGACGAGGTCATCCGCGTCAGCGACGCCCTCGGGATCGGTACCAAGGTCGCCCGGACGTACCCCATCGCCAACATCAAGGGCTGATACGGCCGGACAGACGCCCGCCCGCGACGCCCTTCGGCACTGGGGACGCACCGACACCGATAATTCGCTTCGGTCATAAATGTGGTACTATCGCTCACAGTTACACAGATGTCCGCGAGGTATCGTCGTGCTGCACCGTCGCGGTTCGCGTGAGGACAGAAAAATGACAGACACGGACCGATGATAGACACGGGCGACTTCGTACTCCCCAAGAAGCGAGTCGGCGGCGAAACGCTCCAAGAGCGGCTCAGCCAGAACGTTTCCCAGCGGATTCTGCCAGCGCGGTACCTTCGGACGAGCGCCGCCGGTGAGGTAATCGAGACGCCGGCGGAGATGTTCGAGCGCGTCGCCGCGAACGTCGCGAGCGCCGAGCGCGAGTACGGAACGGACGCTGACGCAGCCACCTGGGAGCAGCGGTTCTACGAGGCGATGACTGGGCTCGAATTTATGCCGAACTCGCCGACGCTGATGAACGCCGGAACCGAGATCCAACAGCTCGCGGCGTGTTTCGTGCTCTCGCCGGAGGACTCGCTGGATTCGATCTTCGGCACGCTCGGCCGCGCGGCGAAAGTGATGCAGAGCGGTGGCGGCGTCGGGTACTCCTTCTCGAAGCTCAGACCGCGGGGAGACCGCATCAGATCGACGGGTGGCGTCGCCAGCGGCCCGGTCTCGTTTATGAACGTCTACGACACGATGTGCGAGCAGATCCGGCAGGGCGGTCGTCGACGCGGTGCGCAGATGGGGATCCTGCACGTCACACACCCCGACGTCGGTCGCTTCTGCACAGTGAAGCGGGAACGGAATGCCTTGAGGAACTTCAACGTCTCCGTGGCGATCACTGACGACTTCTACGACGCCGTCCAGGAGGGTTCGCGGTACACGCTTCAGAATCCGAACACCGGTGGCCCCCACGAAGTGACAGAGGCCGCCGCCCAGTTCTACAGCACGGTCTACGAGTCGGCTCCGCGCACCGGGGTCGAACGGAATCTCTGGCGGGACTACGCCGACGATATCCCGCGGATCGACGAGTATCGTGGGGAAACCGACCTGGAGGTCGGTGCCGAGATGACGCTACCGGCGCGGTTCGTCTGGGAACTCGTCGTCGACGGGACGTGGCAGAACGGCGAACCGGGGTTGTTTATGATCGACGAGACGAACCGCCAGCACTCCTTCGACGTCGAACGATATCCGTCCCATCGGATCGACGCGACCAATCCCTGTGCCGAGCAGGGACTAGAAGAGTACGAGGCGTGTACGCTGGGGCACGTAAACCTCTCGCTGCTGGTCGACGACGACGCCGTTCCGTGGTCCGAGTTCCACGACGAGGAGGTTCAAGATCTCGCGGCCGCCGTCGAGACGTTTCTGGAACAAGCGATCGATTGGGGGCGGCTGAACGACCTCGTCCACCTGGGGACACGCTTCCTGGACGACGTACTGACAGTGTCGGAATTTCCGATCGACGAAATCGACGAGACGGTCGGCCGGATGCGAAAGATCGGTCTCGGGATAATGGGCCTCGCCGAGTTGCTGATCCAACTGGGTGTCAGATACGACTCGCCACCCGCACGCGAGGTCGCCCGGCAACTGATGGCCGCGATCAATCGCGAATCGACGCGGGCGAGCCACGAGCTGGCGGTCGAACGGGGGTCGTTCCCCGACTGGGAGCGCTCGAAGTACGCCACGCCGACCGACTACCCGGAGTGGTTCGAGCGGCACACCGGCAACGATCCAGAGGAGTGGCCCGACGGGTTCCCGATCCGGAATCACAACACCACGACCATCGCCCCCACCGGGACCACGGGAATGATCGCGAACACCTCCGGTGGCTGTGAACCGCTGTTCAACGTGCTCTACTTCAAGAACGTGAGCGAGGACGTGCAGGGCGACGCGATGCTCGTCGAGTTCGACGAGTACTTTCTCAGAACGCTAGAAGCGAATGGCATCGATCCCGAAGAGATTCGAGAACGGGCGCTGTCACTCCTCGAAGAAGGCACGTTCGGAGGCCCAGCGGATCTGCCGATCCCGACGGGACTCGCAGAGTTGTTCGTGACCGCAGGAGAGATCTCCGCCACGGACCACGTCCGGATGCAGGCCGCACTCCAAGAACACGTCGACAGTGCGATCTCGAAGACCATCAACCTCGCACACGACGCGACTCGGGACGACATCGCAGACGCGTACGCTCTGGCGATCGAACTCGGATGCAAGGGTATCACCGCCTACCGCGACCGCTCGCGCCACGAGCAGGTGCTGACGACGCGGCCGTCCGAATCCGAGGACGCCGGCGGTCGACCGTCGGAGGCGAGGTGTTGTCCCAGTTGGCTGCCGTAAGTCGTGCCCGGTCGGAGCGGAAGTAGAGCGAGCAGCGGACACTCCAGTCAGCTGCGCCGAAAAACCGATGATGGGTCGTGCGGAAGTAACGGTATGGTCGAAGAAAACTGGGTCGACCTCGAAGCCACGGAGCTACGGTACCGCGATCGAACGTGGAAACTCACCGGCGACATCGACGTCCGGGAGAACGGCGACCTCCTGGTGGTCGAGGCACGAGAGGCCGACGACGTGCGCCACAGGACTGCGCTGCTACACTTCGGACGCGGAGCATTGGAGTCGACGCGATCACTAAATCCCGGGGAACTCGGAGAGCACTTCCACGCACTCGAACGGGACGGCGAGGATCACTTCGTCGTCGTGAAAAAAGCCGGGCGGCGATACCGATACGAACTACACCGCCTCGAATACGAGTGAGTGCCAGCCCTCCCGGCGTCGGTAAAACGTCACTACCGCTATATGAACGAATATACACTTCCTACCGAAGTAACAAAAGTACGGCTGTTAGGGCAGTAGCTACTGCATACCACCCGCTTTCGCGTCCACCTATCGAGCAACCAGTTGCAAGTGCTAGTATAACGCGTCCCAGAGGTGGGGGATTCCTCGAAAGAGCGGGTCGTTCAGGATATCGACGCGGTCAGATCGAGGGTGGTAATGATCCCGACGACCTCCTCGCCGTCGACTACTGGAACGTGGTGGATCAGATGCTCGATCATCGTGTCGGCGACGTCACTGATGGGGGTCTGTCGCGTCGTCGTGATCACGTCGGTTCGCATCCACTCCGCGACGGTCGCCTCGGCCGCGGGCGCTTCCTCCTTGGCGAGCGCGACGAAGTCTGTCGCCGTGAGGAGGCCAACGAATTGGTTCATCTCGTTTACGACGACGAGGGCGCCGATGTCGTGTTCGATCAGCGTCGCCGCGGCTTCAGCGAGTGGTGTGCTCGGCGTGACGGTCTCGACTGGTCGTGACAGGAACTGGTCGACGTAACGCTCCTCCATACATCACTATTCCGCCGCAATAGCAAAGAAGTTCGCTCCGTCCGGCCTACGATTCGAGCTTTTCGACGATCTTACGCGCGTCGGATCGGGCGGTCGTTTTCCCGGCGGATTCGGGGATCAACACCGACTGAACGACCCACTCGTCGCTGCCTTTTCTGTGGCCCGTTCGGACTTTACTGCCTGTCGAGATCCCCGCAGCCGCCTCCTGTGCCCACTCGGGCGTCCGGATCTCGCTGAACTCGTCCGGATCACGGAACCGGACGTGGTAGTACTCGCCTTCGAGTTCGACCAGCTTCGGCTTGGGTATCCGTGGCATAGAAATGAGTGTACCGCGAGTCGTATTATTCGTTACCCGAGTCGCCAGGCTCGGAACGTTTCCGAGCCGGTCACACCTCCAGCACCGCCTCGATGGTCCAGCCGTCGTCGTCCTGCTCGATCCGCATCTGGCTGTACGTCGGGGCTTTGACGTCGAGCAGCGGCCGGTCCGGTTCGATAGGCGTCGCATAAATCGTCGCCGACAGGTGATAGCCCATATCGGTCTCGTGGATTTCGACGTCGCCAGCGTGGGAGACCACTGCGTTTTCGATATCCTGACACAGAACCAGCTTGTTCAGAAAATCGAAGAGCAAGGCTTCGAGGTCACGCGCCGTGAGGTCTACCTTCTCGATCATCGGATCTGCCTGCGGCTGCGTCGGGCCCCCGACGAGTTCCGAGAGCGCGTCGACCATCTCGGCGAACGCCAGTTCGAGCGAACCGGCCTTCGCCCGGAGTTTGACGTCGACGGCGTGTTCCGAGAGTTCGTAGGTCATTGCTGTCGTGGGGGGCCGGCGAGCCACCAGCCGTAGAGTCTAGACCGTTCCTCGTCGCTCGGGTGTTTCTTCGTCCGTCCGTACTCTTTCCCTTCGAGGATCTGTCGCTCGACGACGTTCCGCGCCAGGTGGAGCGCGTGTCGCGCGCCGTAGCCCTCGCCGGTCCCGACGAAGTGTCCCCGGTCGGTGAAGAGCCGAATCCGGGCCATAATCAGCGGCGTGCCGCGGAGCGTCTCGTCGTGTTCTTGGAGGAAGACGTTTGCTTCGAGCACGGTCAGATCGCCGTACTTGCGCGTGGACTCCTCGATCATATCGGCGACGTCCGCGCGCGAAATATCGTCTAAGAGGTCGACGTTCGTGATCTGAACGGGGAGATGCGTCTCCGCGCCCCAGGTGAGCGACCGCAGGACGTCGGTGTCGGTGACGATGCCGACCGGCCGGTCCTCGCTGGTCACGACGAGCGAGGAGACTCCGGCATCCAGCATCTGGTCGACAGCCTCGTCGAGTGACCGATCGGGTGTCGTGGTCTCGACCGGTTCGGTCATCACGTTCTCCGCCGGTAAGTCGAGCATCCGTTCGAGGTCGCCCGCGCGCTCGCCGAAGCCACCACGGGAGCTACCGCCGCCGGGTTGCGTTCCCGCGCCGGGCGAACCGCCCTGCCGACGCCCCATCTCGCGGGCGGTGAAGTCCAAGACGTCGTGAATGCTGATGACGCCGACGGCGTCGTCGTCTTCGACCACGGGCAAGTGTGTGATGCGCTGGTCCCGAAGCGTGTGCAGTACTTCTCCGAGGCTCGCACCGCGCGGGACAGTGACGAGGTCTTCGGTGTATACGTCCTCGACGGTGAGCACGCCGAGGAACTCCTGGACGGCCGCGAGCAAGTCGCGGGCGGTGACGACGCCGTACAATTCCTCGCCGTCGAACACCGGGAGGGTCTTCGCACTGCTGCCGACCATCAACCGGGCGACGGTCCGCACGTCCGCGCCGACGTCGACTCGGCCGACGTTCCAGATCAGGCTCCGCGCTTTGGCGTCGGGGTTCTGGTGGGTAGAGTTGAGTTGCCGGCGTGTGACGAGGCCCTTGTAGTCGCCGTCCGAAGTGACGACCACCGCGTCGACGCCACGCTCTTGAAACGTTCCCACGAGCTTCGAGACGCGGGCGTCTTCGTCGAACGATTCGTACTCGGTCGTCGCAATATCTCTGATGTTCATAGGCTTCTCCCGACGGCACGCTACGCGCGGGGGGACATTCAATGTTCGTCCGGGAGGCGTAACGTCCGTCGGGAAGGCGTAACGCCCGGGAGACGACACCTGTGACAGTATGAGCGGAGCCACATCGGTCCAAGCAAACATTACTGAGGACGTCGTATCCAAACGTATGCCGTCGAAGCGTCATCACCGATGCAACCTCTGTGGCAAAGATTTCGAGACGGGCGAAGCGCTGGAAGAGCACATCGAGCGGCGACATCCGAAAGAGGACCTCCACTGGTGGGTCGTCGCCGAAGAACCCGATCGAACGCTCAAGTTCGAACGGTAACTCCGGCTGCTACGCCGGTTTTATCCGATACTCCGTTGGAAGAAGCGCAGTTATAACGGTGATTCCGTTTATGTTGAGGTGCCGGCTTTGAGCAATCTGTGTGGTTATTTCCACGAGGAGCGAGAAAACCGACGGCTGTTCGCAGGATTACAGCCATCTTTCTGGTTTCTTCCTCACTACGGATCGGGTAAAACGGGAGTACGTTGTCAGTCCGACGTCTCGGCCCGCGAGATAACGGACGGTGCATAGAACAGCGGGGGCCGATTCGCGGAATGATACCATCATTAAACGACAGTGAGTCGTAGCTACATAGCAATGACGTCGCAGACACTGACGGAGAAAGTACTGTCCGACCACCTCGTCGGCGGCGAACTCACCCCCGGCGAATCGATCGATCTCGACATCGACCAAGTGTTGCTGCAAGACATTCTGGGTCCGCTAGTCTGGATGGAGTTCGAAGCGCTGGAGTTCGAGACGGTCGAGACCGACGTCGCTGTCACCTACTGCGACCACCAGGTGTATCAGTTCGACAGCGCAGACACGGACACTCACCGATACCTTCGGACGGCCTCGCAGGCGTACGGCGGACACTTCTCGAAACCCGGAAACGGGATCTGTCACCAGGTACACCGCGAGCGGTTCATCGAACCGGGCGCAACGCTTCTGGGCAGTGACTCGCACTCGACCACGATGGGCGGATTCGGTGCGATCGGTATCGGCGCGGGCGGCCTCGACGTGGCGACGGCGATGGGCGGGGGTGCGTACACGGTCGAGATGCCCGAGATCGTCGAAGTCCACCTGACGGGCGAACTCGGCGAGTGGACCTCCGCGAAGGACGTCATCTTAGAGATGCTCCGTCGTCACTCCGTCAAAGGCGGCGTGGGCAAACTGTTCGAGTTCACCGGACCGGGCGTGGAGACGCTGAGCGTCCCCGAGCGGTGTACGATCACCAATATGACGACCGAACTGGGCGCAACGACGGCGATCTTCCCGAGCGACGAGCGAACGCGCCGGCATCTGAAACGGCTCGGCCGCGAGGACGCCTACCGGGAACTGAGCGCCGACGCGGACGCGACGTACGACGACCGTCTCGAGGTCGACCTCTCGGAGATCGAGCCGTTGATCGCGATGCCGTCGATGCCGGACAACGTCGTCCCCGTCTCGGAAGCCGCCGGCACGCCCGTCGATCAGTGTCTGGTCGGCACCTGTACGAACGGCTCGTACTTCGACATCGCGACCGCGGCCGCAGTCGTGAAAGGCGAGACCGTCGCGCCGGAGACGGAGTTCGTGATCGCGCCTGCATCGAAGCGGTCCGCCGAGGTGCTCGCCCGCGAGGGTCGCACCGAGGACCTGTACGCCGCCGGCGTGAACCTCTCGGAGTCGACGTGTGGGGCCTGCATCGGCCAGGGGCACGTGCCCGCACCGGACTCGGTCAGCCTCCGCGCGTTCAACCGGAACTTCAAGGGCCGTTCGGGCCTCCCCGACGACAGCGTCTACCTCGCCTCGCCGGAGGTCGTCGCGGCCAGTGCGATCGCGGGTGAGATTACGGATCCGCGCGACTTAGACCGCGACGCACCGTCGATCTCGCTGCCCGACGATATGACACGGACGGACGCCGAAATCCTCGGGCCGGATCCGACGGCCGAAGTACGGAAAGGCGACACGATCGGGTCGGTGCCGCTGAAGGACCCGCTGGCCGAGCATATCGCCGGGACGGTCATCACGAAAGCCGGCGACAACATCACGACGGATCACATCGTGCCCGCGAACGCCGAAGTGATGACGCTGTGGTCCGACCCGCAGGCGTGCGCGGACTACACGCTCGTCCGCGTCGACGAGGACTTCCCCGAGAAGGCCCGCGCGGCCGACGGCGGCTGGGTCGTCGCCGGCGAGAACTACGGGCAGGGGTCCTCGCGGGAGAACGCCGCGCTCGAACTCGCAGTGCTCGGCGTCGACGGCGTGATCGCCCAGAGTTTCGCGCGGATTCACTTCGCGAACCTCGTCAACTTCGGCGTGGTGCCCCTGACGTTCGCTGACGCCGAGGCGTACGACGACGTCGACGAGGGCGACACCCTCGAAGTCGTCGGAGACCTCGCCTCCCAGATCCGCGCGGGCGACGAGCAGGTGACGGTGGATGTCAACGGCGAGTGGACCTTCGAGGCCGACGTGACGCTCACGCCCAAAGAGCGCGAGACGCTGCTGGCGGGTGGGAAGCTCTCGCTGCTCAAGAACGAAGCCTGAGCGACGAGGCCTGAGCGGTCCCACTCGAGGACGACCATACGCTCGTCCGCGGCGAGGCGTCCCGTCGGGCCGGTCGAGTTGGCGACACACTCGGCAGTCGGACCGACCCACAGCCATATATGCTAATGTAAGGTAGCTAACGGTATGCAGGAGCGGACAGCGTCGACGCTCCGGAACGGGGTGCTCGGCGGCGTCGTCGGCAGCACACTCGGATTCGTCCCGTTGGTTCTATTGGTCGCGCCGCTGCTCGGTGGCGGCGTCGCCGGCTACCTCGAACGCGAGGGGCCGAAGCGCGGCGCGCTCGCCGGTGCGGTCGCCGGCATCGTGATGGCGGCGGTGAGCACACTGATCACGGGCGTCGTCCTGGCCCTTCGATTTGGAGAGTTCCCAGTTGGCGGCGGCCCGCTACGGTCGTTGGGCATCGCTGCACTCCTCTCGCTCGCAGCGACCCTCGGACAGATACTCGTTGCGGGCATCGGTGGCGCGCTTGGAGCGCTCCTCGCCGACGGCCGCGCGTCGGCCCCCAGTGGAAGTCACACAGTAGCCGGAGCAAACGGCGCGCGACCGCCCTCGTGGAAAGCGATCCTCGGCGGCCTAGTGGCGGGGCTCGCCGCCTTCCTCGCAGTCACGGTATCGCTCACGGTCGTTTTGGATCCGCTCGTCTGGCCCTCGCTGCTCGTCGCGCTCCCGATCGGGGCGGTCGCCGGCGCCTCGGCCGCCGTACTCGGCTACCGGTATCTGGCTCGCGGCCCCGAAGAGACGATCAACTGGCGCGCGGTCGGAATCGGGGTCCTCGTGGTCGTACTCGTATTCGGACTCCTGGTCTTCGGCCTCTCGGTCCTCGGCCAGGAGCGCGTCGAACAGTCCTACGAGAGTACCTACGAGTACCGCGTCACGCTCTCGACGGATCGGTCGCTCGAAAACGCGACGGTGTACGTCCCGATGCCGACAGACGAAGGCGACACGGAGCTCGCAGCACAGTTCCTCCAGAACGTACGCTACGAGCGGGACGTTCCGGCGCTCCGGGGCTACGACCCCGACCCGACGCCGGTGAACTTCACCTACGAGCGCGTCGAGACCGAGCACGGGCCGATGATCGCGATTTCGGCCGACCGGATCGACGTCTCGCGCGTCTACTACCGAGTCGTCGAAAACGAGACGATGGGCTGGCGCGAGCGGATCAGTCCCGACGAATACGATCCCACGGATCCGACGATGGGCGTCCGTGACGACGGGTCGTTCACGTTCACGGTGACGCTTAGAAGCGAGGGGCGGATCGAGACGGCCGACCCCCTCGGAACAACACCGACGCTCACGCCGCAGTACGACCGGACGGCCGTCGAGTGTCGCTTTGGAACGGACGCAGAGCGACACCGATGCTACGAGTACGACAGTCGCGTGTACGCCACGTACGAGACCACGCCGAACGCGACAGTCTACGTTTCGACGGAGCTTTCCGGGCGTAACGAGTGGTTCTCCGGCGGCTGGACGGGCAACGAGTACCGCGACCGGACGAGCGTCGAACTGCTCGGTCCGGGCCGGGGCTGGTACGTGGCGCCGGGCGAACTCGAAGTCGGGAGCGGGAGGTACAAGAACTGAGCCGGCCACCGAACGCGGAGACAGGTCGGCTCAGTCCAGGATCTCCACTCCACCGAACACCACGAGCCCGGTGACAACGAGATCCGGTTCGGCAGTGTCGTCGGCTTCGCCCGCGGATTTCGCCCGGCGGGGGCGGCTATCGGAGGCGTCGCCGAACAGCGCCAACACGTCGAGGCGGACGTCCCAGTCCTCGGGAACGCGGATTTCGGAGCCGCCGAAGAGGCAGACGGTCTCGACGACGGCGGGCGGCGTCGGGATCGAGACGTCGCGGAGGTCGAGGTCGACGCCGCCGAAGACTGCGACGATCTCGGCGCCGGTGAACGGGTCCGTCGAAAGCCGTCGGTCGCCGCCGCCGAACACGCCGACAGCGGTGAGTTCGCCGTCCGCGTCGACACTGGCGTGTTGAAGCCGACGTTGACGACGGGAGCGGTTCACGACGATGAGAACGCCGAAGAGGACGAGAAACAGCGGCCACCACGTTCCGATAGCCGCGTCGGAGACGAGCCCGAGATTCCGCAGGAGGAAGGTACCCGCGATGGCGACGACCATTACGGGACCGGTGAGATTACGGAAGTCGCTTCTGAGGACCGCCCAGACGCCGAGCAGGACGAACAGGGCCGGAACCCAGTCCCAGAGCGTGTCCGTCTCGGCGATGCCCGTCGTGCTCAAGAGCAGTAAAACGCCGATCAGTATGACGAGGCCACCAGTGAGCAGTCGGCCGGAGAGGGTGCGCGCCATACCGACGGATATGTTGAGAGAACAGAAAATACTATCTCGAATCTGTGGGATCCAACAAAGGATATCAAAATTTGAATTAAACTCTTTTAGATTTATTTTGTCGGTGTTTAGTCTGTGAGATCTTGTGCGGAAGACTCGATGAGGTTTTTCACGCCGCGCCGAACACGACCGCTCGCAGCAGTTGTCGAAATACCGAACGAATCGGCGATCTCTTCGAGCGTCGTCTCTCGTGGTTCCTCGAAGTAACCGTTCTCGTAGGCGTAAAATAGCGCGGTTCGCTGCTTGTCGGTCAGTCCGCTCGTGTCGGTCTGATTGCTCTCCGATATCTGATGAATTTCTCGAATATCGAACTCGAACGACTGGTCGTTCGCGTACTCCCAGACCGACTGGAGTGACTCTCTGTTTGGAAGTTGCCAGCGTTCAATCCAGCCGTTGTTGTACCGGTAGGCGTTGAGCGCAAATCCGTCCTGCTCGGTGACGACCGAGCCGAGGAGCAGCGTATCGGGTGCGAACTCGATGCTGTAGACGGGGCGGTCCTCGTAACTCGACACCCGATGAGCGTGTTCGACGGTGTGGTCGGCGACCAGTTCGCGTTCGAGTTTCTCGGTCTCGTCGGTCTCGACGACGAAGAACGACTGGTCGCTGACGGGGTCTGTGCTCACTTCCTGCAGCACGCGAATGTCAGTGTCTGGAAGTGACGAAATGACATTTGCTAAGGCCATATTCGGATGCGAAAAGTAGACTTTTGCGATGATGGTCATACGTGTGTGGTGCTTGCGGCTACGACACCAACAAATGTTCCGTTTTGGGTCGGCGCCGAAGGGCGCCGGTACGGCATCGACCGCAAGTCGACCACGACTTTTAATTCGATAGGGTATCTACAGAGTACAATGGTCGATAGTGCAAAACATCCCGTTCGGGCCGGGAAGCGACTCCTCGAGATCGTAGAAGTGCTCGAGGAGCAACAACAGGCTCGCGTGACCGAAATCGCGGAGCAGGTCGATTTCTCGAAGAGCACGGTACACAACTACCTGAGTACGCTCAAAGAACGGGGATACGTCATCCAGAAAGGCGATTTTTACGAACTTGGGTTGCGGTTTTTAGACATCGGAGAGGCCACCCGGTACAACACGAGCCTGTATCAGTCAGGACGGCCGCAGGTGGATCGACTGGCAGGCGAGATCAACGAACTGGTGAATTTGGTCACGAAGGAGAACAATCAGGCAGTCTACATTTATCGAAAACAGGGGACGCGTGACGTGAACTTCTCGACGCGAGTCGGACGGCGCGTCGCGATGCACTGTACGGCCGTCGGAAAGGCGATGCTGGCGCATATGCGCGAAGAGCAAGTCGAGAAGGTGATCGACGAGGAAGGGATGCCACAGAAGACCCAAAACACCATCACGGATCGAGAGACGCTGTACGAAGAACTCGCCGAAATCCGTGAGACAGACATCGCAATCGACCGAGAGGAGTTCGGTGAAGGACTCCGATGCATCGCGACACCGATCGTGAAATCGAACAATACTGTTCTGGGCAGTATCAGCGTCTCCGCGCCGACGACTCGGATGAAGAACAACGAGTTCGAAGAGGAGACCAAAGAGTCGCTCAGAGAGGCAGCAAACGTCGTGGAGTTGAACATTCGGAACTACTGATGAACGGAGACAGTCCCAACACCGAGTCGAACGACGAAGCGCGGCCCGCGTGGTGGCGGGCGAACGATCAACTTCGGGCCGAGTACGACCTCCCGGACTACGAACCGCCGACCTTCGAAGACGGGTCCTACGTCCACGAGGTGGTCGCAGAGCTAGAATCTGAGTACGAGTGCACGATTCGTCTCGTGAACGAGGATCCGACCGCGACAGACGCGTGGACAGTCCTCGTGGATGGCGAGCGAGTCGAGTCAGCGGGGCAGCACCGCGACGCGAGCGTCAATTCGGTTTTCGAGTTGACCGCGCCCGCGTTTCGGCGCATCGTCGAATCCGCGGTCGGATCAGGCGAAACCGAGTGAGACGATGATGTGTCCGTCTTCGACGCGCGTCGGAAACTCCCGGAGTTTGTACTGACCGTCAGACCGACATTCGCCGGAGGTCACGTCGAACTCGAAGCCGTGCCACGGACAAGAGAGCATCTCGTCTTCTCTCCCCCACGAGAGGTCCGTTTCGAGCGACTCCTTGTCGAAGGACGACTCGATCGTACCGTCGAGTGGACCCTCACACAACGGCGCGCCCATATGCGGACACCAATTCGGGTAGGCGACGTACTCGCCGCCAACGTTGAATACGCCCACTTCGGCGCCGTCGAGGAGCACGATCATTCGCTCACCCTCCGAAAGTTCAGCCGTGCGGCCGACCACGAATTCGTCGTCGTCAGTCACTTCCGGCATCTCGGCGTTAGACATCGATTCCGTACACCTCCGCAGCGTTCTTATAGAGGATCTGTTCGCGCTCGTCCTCGCTGAAGTCAGAGAGCAACTGGATGAACGACTCCGTGCTGTCGACGTCGAAGTGAGGGTAATCGGTCGCGAACATCAACGACTCTGACCCGAGCATATCGAGGATACTCTTTATATGGCGGTCGTCGTTGGGTTCATCAAGCGGTTGCGTTCCGATGTAGAACTGGTCTCTGAAGTACTCCTCGGGCGTTTTTTCCAGGTGCGGGATCTCGGGTTTGCGCTCCTTGTACTCCCGGTTCAAGCGGTACATCAGCGTCCCCCACGCAACGCCGGCCTCCTTGAACACGAAGTCCAGGTCTGGGAACTTCGCCGGCACGCCGTTCTCGAAGAGGCTCGTGAGGTTCATAAATTGCGAGAAGATGTGCGTGAGCGCGTGGTTTCCGAAGTAGGTGTTCATCTCGTACTGCAGAATCGGGAAGTCGACTTCGACGCCGGGAGCTGCAGCTCCGTGATAGACCATCGGGAGGCCCTTCTTTTCTGCAGCCCGATAGATGACGTCGTTCTCGGGGTCGCCTAAGGGCGTTTTCACGCCGGTGGAATTCCAGAACGCGCCGACGATCTGGTCTTCGTCGCCGAGCCGGTCAATTTCGGCGGCACAGGCCTCTGGATCGTGCGGGATCAGCGTCAAGAGGCCGTACATATCCTCACACTCGTCGAGGAATCGGTCGATGAGCATATCGTTGGTCGCCCGCATATAGGCGATCGCCTTGTCAGTTTGTTGGACCGTATTGAGTTCGGGGAGCGGGTCGATGATGGGGTGATCGATGTGGAACTCCTCCGAGAGAATGTCCATAATATCTTCGTGAGGATCGGTGACCTCAGCCAGAGTAGTGGGCGCTTTCCCCATCAGATCTCGGTCCCAGGTGTCGTTGGCCCAGCCGCTATACCCGTAGGAGGAACCGTCGTTCAGGTAGTATTCGAGCTGCTGTGCGTACGGATCGTCGAGCCGATCAGCGATGTCCCGCTGGAGTTCCTCGGCAAAAAAAGAGACGTGGACGTCGACGTCGATCACCGGGATCTCGTCGAGGAGTTCTGCCAACCGATTGTCACGGGCCGAGTCCGTCCGCTCGGGAAACTGCCCCTTTCGTTCGCTTGCCATAGTACGCGTGAGTGTTGTTAGCATCGGTACTTAATTGTTCTGGGTCGCGAAAAATCGGAGACTCAGACGGTCACGGGTGTGATACGGAGACTAAAATGGCGGCCTTCGTGGACCGAGTGGGGTCCCCGTATTTCGAGGCCGGCTACTCCTCGACGACAGTGTTCGTGAGCGTGCCGACGCCCTCAACGGTCGCTTCGCAGGTGTGTCCAGGTTCGAGAAGTTTGGGTGGGTCGTAGAACAGACCGACACCGCTCGTAGTACCCGTCGAGATGACGTCACCGGGACGGAGCGTCAACCGGTGGCTGAGGAACTCCACGAGGTCGTACACGTCGAAGATGAACTCCGAGGTGTTCGAAGACTGACGGAGTTCGCCATTGACGCGCATCTCGATGTCGACGTTGTTCGGGTCGTAATCGAGCGTCGAGCGGAGCGCCGGGCCGAGGGGGGCGAAAGTGTCGTAGCTCTTGCCCAAGAAGAACTGCTCGTCGTTGCTGAGTTGCGTGTCTCGGGCGCTGACGTCGTTGAGGATGGTGTATCCTGCGATATACTCCTCTGCGTCGGCAGCGCTCACGTTACGAGCGTATCGGCCGATGACGAGTGCGAGTTCGACTTCGTAATCGAGTTGCGTCACTTCGTCGGGGGCGACAACGGGACTCTCCGGGTTCGTGACGCACGTCGGTGCCTTCGAGAACAGCAGCGGTTCTTCGGGGATGTCACGGTCGGCCTCCTCGGCGTGATCACGGTAGTTTAGTCCCACGCAGACGAGTTTCCCCGGCGTCGATACAGGGGACAGAAGCGACACCTCGGAGACGTCGTGGGTGTCGCACTGTCGGCGCTCGACGGTGCGCGAGAGTTCGCGAACGCGGTTCTCGTTGCTGATGTCGTCGAGCGTCGGTTCGGGACCTGGGAGCGTCGAGAGGTCGTGGACCGTCGTGTCGTCGAGAGCGCCCCAACTGGTCGTTCCGCCGGATTGGAATCTTACAAACCGCATATACACCTGGTTTCGGTTATGGTATTAAATTCTTTGGGTGTCCGACGGTAGAACCGTCACTCGTGCAGGCCGACTCTCCCGACGAGATCCTCGAACGCCCGATATAGGGTCGGAGAGTCCTCCGAGAGCGTCACGTAGGTGACGCCAGCGTCGATCCACTCCCGGGCTTGCGCTGGCGTGTCTGCGTACGTCCCGACAGTTGTGCCGACCTTCGCTGCACGGTCGACGATATCCGTCATCAGTTCGCGGACCCGCTCGTCTTCGATGTCGCCGGGAACCCCGAGCGACTGAGAAAGGTCGTAGGGACCGACGAACAGAACGTCGATACCATCGACAGAGAGGATCGCGTCGAGATTCTCGATCGCCTCCTCTCCTTCGACCTGAACGATGAGCGTCGTCCGCGCGTTCTGTTCGGTTGTGAAGTCGGCGCCGCCCTGATAGTCGCCGGCCCGTCCATACGGCGAGAGGCCTCGTTGGCCGATCGGGTGGAAACGGGCGGCTTCCACCGCTCGTCTGGCGTCGCGTTCGGTTTCGATCTGGGGCACTTGGACGCCGCTAGCACCGAGATCGAGTGCCCGTTGGATGCGCGCGGCCGACCCCTCCCCCACTCGAATGACTGGATCGACACCTCTCGCTTGTGCGCCGGCACACATCTGCATCGCCGTCTCGGTCGTCATCGGCCCGTGCTCGCGGTCGATAACGACGAAATCGAAGCCAGCGACAGCCGCCATCTCAGAGACCATCATCGAATCGAGGATCTGGAACGTTCCCAGAACTGGTTCACCAGCGTCGAGTCGCTCCCGTAACGGTCGGTCTAGCATATACGATACGTCGAAGGAGGGGAGTAATAAATCTCTCCCACGGCGCTGTTTGGGGTGTGAGTCACGGTAGAGGGGGTCGGAAACCCATCCGAGTTTCCTCTTTTCTTGCGGGCCAGTATATAAAATTCTGATTGGTAGAATAAATAGTCACTCTGTCAGAACGACACGGAGTCAGCTGTTTTCGAACCCGTAGGATCGGATCTACCCGGACAAATATCACAAGCGTACGGTTGTTATTTCTTCACGACCGTGAAATCAGATAGAGGCCCCTCTATATTTAAAGTTCTACTGTATAGAATAACACTCATCGCTGTAATTCACCGATTAGAGGATTTGTAACGGATATCTGTCGATCGCTTACTTGCGTATGTACGCTAACCCGATGCCGCTACTCGCGAAGAGTGCTCCGAGCAGCCAGAACGAAACCGTGTACCCGAAACCGTCCGCGACGACGCCCACGAGAACCGGTCCGAGGCTGCCAGCCGCGAAGAAAACTGTACGGAGGATCCCAAGCGATGCGCCGACGTGATGCTGCTCGAACTGCCCCGTCAGATAGGTGTAGAGAAGTGGCCAAAACGAAGTGAGACCGATCGCGAATAGAACGATGCTTCCGAGTACGGCGAGGTGAGTGCGAACCTGCGTGAGTGCGACGAGTCCTGCAGTTCCACACGCGGTACTCACGATAGCGGCCCGAAGGTGACCGTATCGATCACCCAGAGACCCCGCGGCCGGGGTTGTAATGATTCCCACACCGAACAGAGCGGCAAACAGATACGCGGCTTGGACCGTCGTGTAGCCTTTCGTGCGGTGTAAGAACGTCGGGAGAAAGCTTGCTGCGCCCTGCCAGACGAGCATCGCCGCCGCGGCGACTCCGAGGAGCAACCGAATTGAGGATCCGTCACAGACTGCTCTGAACCTCGCGACCGGATCCAGATCGGGCCAGCCCACGTCGTAGGAGGTTCGAGTAGACCAGTGGGTCAGTCCGATCAAGACGCCGAGAACGCCGGCGATCGGGGCGAAGGCGATCTCCCAAGAGGTGTAGCCGATGAACGACACCGCGAGAAGCGTCGAAAGTGCGCTTCCAGCGTTGACAGCAGCGTCGCGGATCCCGAACGCACGCCCCTGGCCGCCGTCGAACAGGAGGCCGAGGTGCACCAAGCCTGCAGCCTCGAATCCACCGTAGCCCATCCCGATCAACGCGACACCTACCGCGAAGGTACTGAACTGCCCGGCGAGCACCAGCGCAGTGAATCCAGCGACGAGGACTCCTTCGGACGCGACGAGCGCCGTCGGTGACGAGAACTGGTCGGCAAACCGTCCAGCAGGGTACTGGACGACTGCGTGACAGACCCACATCAGCGAGACGAGAGCACCGGTGACGCTTGCAGTGACGTCGAACGTCTTCATCACGATCGGGAGGAGCGGCGAGATGGCGAGCATCCCAGTGAGTGCGGTCAGCAGTCCAGCCGCGTGTAGCCCTAACTGGCGGACAGCGTGCCCTCGGAATAGTCTTCGCTCTGTCATCAGGGGGACAGTCAGAGACGGCACGGCCGGGTGTAAAAAGATAGCGGGGGAGCGAGACCCGTGCTACCGAGTCGTGGTTTTGGGACGACCGCCGACCGGCTACTCAAATGAGACCCATCCAAAATTATATAAATTTGTTCGGCGGTAGTTGTGCACGTGATGGAATCACAGCCAACCGTATTGGTTACTGGCGGAACCGGCTTTGTCGGCTCATACGCGATCGACGCGCTCTGTCGTGCAGACTTCGACGTCGTCGCATTCGACCTATCGACCGACACAGGCACGCTTGAGCAGTTAGATAGGGCCGAAGAAGTCGGGATCCGCCGCGGTGACGTGACCGATCCGCTGGACGTCGTTCAAGCGATCGAGGAGACTGGAGCCACGAAAGTACTACACTTAGCTTCCCTCCTGACGCCAGCAGCGCGGGCGAACCCCCGGAAAGCGCTCGACGTAAACATCCGTGGGATGAACAACGTGCTCGAAGCCGCAAAGACGCTCGACGAGCAGGTCGATCGAGTCGTTTGGGCGTCGAGTCTGGCAGTGTACGCCCCCGAAGAGAAGTACGACGGAGAGAGCGTCACCGAGGACGACCTGATACTCCCGGGGACAGTATACGGCGGGACGAAGGCGTACAACGAAACGCAGGCCGAGATCTACGAAGACGAGTACGGAATCTGTTCGGTGGGGCTCCGACCTACGCTCGTGTACGGTCCGTACCGAGAAACGGGGAGCACGCAGTTGACGGACATCGTCGAGAAGCCGGCGCGGGGAGAAGCGTACGAGATGGATCACGGCGAGGAGCTCATCGATTGGCTCCACATCGAGGACGCTGCGGAGGCCTTCCGGCTCGCGCTCGAAGTACCCGAATCCGAGCTGACCCGGTCGGTCTACAACATCAGCGGCGAGCGGGCGACGATCAATGAAGCAGCGGACGTCGTCGAGGGCCTTCTCTCGGACGCCGATCTCTCGGTCTCCGACGACGGCTCCTATCCGTGGAACTTCAACGTCGACCGCTCGGCTGCCGAGAAAGATCTGGGGTACGAACCCAGCTACGATCTCGAATCCGGTTTCCAGCAGTACATCGACACTGTGCGACAGAGACGGCACGAGCAGCAAGTCCAGTGAGATGAGGCTGATCGCACATCAACGGATGTCTTATACCACCACGGCTATAGCGCAGGTATGACTGGACAAGACGACTCCGACGCGTCGGCGGGGACAGCTGATGCCGTCTCGTTCGTGCTCTCAGACGAAGTCGCATCCGCTCCGGAGGCGGCCATCGAACACGCCGAACGGAGTCTGAAAGACACGCTCGGGGCGATCACGGCGGGTCACCAACTCGAGGAGACCAAGCAAGTTACCGACTACGCGTTCGAGACCTTCGCTGAAGGAGAAGCGACGGTGTTGGACGGGAGCGGCCGCAAACTCGGGACGGAAGGTGCTGTCCTGGCCAACGCCGTCGCCGCCAACGCCCTCGACATCGACGAGGGGCACCTGGGTTCCGACGGCCATCCGGCAGCCATCGTCGTCCCTGGGGCCGTCGCCGTCGCCGAAGAACAGGAATCAACAGTCCACGAACTGGTCGAGGCGACGCTCGTCGGGTACGAAATCGCAGTGCGGGCAGGGACCACTCGACCCGAAGTCACAGGCTATCACACAGGGACGGGTTCGTGGGGTCCGCTCGGGACCGCCGCCGCCGTCGCCAGGCTGCGAGGCCTCTCGCCGGAAACGACCAGCCAGGCGCTGGCGATCGCCGATTTCAACGCCCCGATCACGCCGATCCTGCGGAGCGTCGCCAACCCAGGGAGTGGGCTCACCAAAGACGGTATCGGCTGGGGGGCGTACGTCGGGATCACGGCCGTCGAAATGGCTGAGCGCGGTCTCGTGGGATCCGGAACGTCGTTCGACGACGCCGACGTGACCGAGCCGACGACGCTCGGATCGGAGTACTCCATCACCGAACAGTACTACAAGCCGTACCCGGGCTGTCGGTGGATTCACGCCGGTATCGATGCCGCACGCGAACTACGCCAGCTTTACGACTTCGATCCGGCAGAGATCGAAACGGTCCGCGTGCACACGTTCGAGAACGCGATCCGCCTCGCCACGACGAAACCGGAGACGGCCGATGCCGCGGAGTACTCCTATCCGTACGAGTTGGCAGTCGCCCTCCGAACCGGAAACGTGGTGCCGACTGACCTCGACGCGTCAGCGCGTAAAGACGGCGCGGTCTTGGACCTCGCAGAGAAGGTGACGTTCGTCCACGACGAAGACCTCGAAGCGCGGTACGACGAAGCGTGGCTGTCGCAGATCGAAGTCGAGACCGGGGAGAAAACGTACACGAGTGACGTCACGTATCCGCGCGGCTCGGAACAGCGTCCGTTGACCGACGAGGAGTTCCAGAGTAAACTGCGGACGCTCGTCGACGGTCCGTTGGGACGCGGGACCGTCGATGCAGTCAGTGAGATCGTCGCCAACGGATCCGCGTCCGTCAACGCGCTTCTCGGTTACTGGTCGGCCTGAGGCACAGTGCGGGCCGTGACACACTTTTTTGCTCTCCGGAGGGGTCCCCGAGCAGTCTCCGAAATAATAACTAAAGACCATAATATAAAGACTTAAGTAGTAATATAATGAGTACTCGTTTGGAAGGTGTTAGCAATGAGAGGAACTCGTCGTTCGCTATTACGGAAAGGAGCAATCGTGGGGACAGCCGGCATCACGGGTCTTGCCGGATGTTCGGGCGGAAATAGTTCGACAGAGACGAGTGGAGGAGGGGGCACCGAAGGCGGAAGTGCAACCGATAATGGTCCACAGCAGGTTTCGGTGACTGTGGGGTCGAAGCGGTTCTCCGAGCAAGAAATCTTCGGAGAAATTGCAAAGAAGGCCATCGCCGCAAATGCGCAGAACGCAGACCCCGTCGACGAAACGGGGCTCGGGGGGACCGCCCAAGTGTGGCGTGCGTTGACGAACGGGGAGATCGATCACTACTGGACGTACTCGAACACGCAGTGGAATCAGATCCACGGGAAGGACTCGGTCATCCACGATCGCGAGGAGATGTACAGTGAGGTCAAAAGCCTCATCGAGGCGGAACACGATCTCACGATGCTCGAGCCGACGCAGGCCAGCGCGGTCTGGACTATCATCACCCGTCCGGACTGGGCAGAAGAGCACGGGATCGAAACGATCTCCGATTTCGCGGACTACATTCGCAACGAGAGCACGGACTTCACGTTCGTGACGTATGCCGAATTTGCAGAGCGACAGGATGGACTACCTAATCTTCTGAAAGAATACGATATTCCGGAGGAGAAGTGGAACAAAGTTAACGTCAAGAAAGTGGGATACGGCGGTCTGAACTACCAGATTCTCAACTCTGGTGACGCCGTCGCGACGACGGGCTGGATGTCACAGCCGCAGATATATCAATACGGCCTCAAAACTCTCGAAGATAACAAGGGGTACTTCTCTGCGTCCGTCATCGCACCGATCATCCGCAACGAGATCATCGATCAGAATCCGACAGTAGAAACGGCCATCAACGAGGCGGCGAAGCCACTCACGACCGAAGAGCTCCAGCAAATGGTGCTCGAAGTGTCGAACACCGACGCGACAGCCGCCGACGTTGCGGAAGATTATTTGAAGAAGAACGACATCCTGTAGCGAGCGCACAATGCCAGACTACATCGGGTTCTTGATCGATCGCTGGGGAGAACTCGTCCAGCTGACGGTACAGCACGCCGAGATCGTGCTGACCTCTATGGCGATCGCGATCGTCATCGGGATCTCTTTAGGAACGCTCATCACGTTCAACGACCGTGCCGCGTCGGTGGTACTGTGGTTGGCAGGCATATCGATGACGATTCCAAGCATCGCGCTCTTCGGATTACTCATCCCAGTTCTCGGAATCGGCTCGCCACCCGTCATCTTCTCACTAGTGCTGTACTCGCAGTTGCCGCTCGTTCGGAACACCTACATCGGCCTGACCGAGGTCGACGATGCAGCCGTCGAAGTAGGTCGCGGGATGGGAATGACGCGGTGGGAGCGATTGCGTTACATACAGATTCCGAACGCGTTACCCGTGATTATGGCCGGTCTCAGAAACGCGGTCATCATCATCGTCGGGGTCGCAGCGATCGGTGCGTTCATCGGCGCGGGAGGCCTCGGGGACTTCATCTTCCAAGGGATTCGGAAGCGGGACATCGCGATGATCGTCGTCACGACGGCGTTCCTCTCGGCGATGGCGCTGGTCTTCGATTACGGCTTTGGCGTACTGGAGCAACTGTTTCGACTGCGGAACGGTGAAGACATCGAGCGGTCCGTCGTGACCGACACGATATGGAAGGTGATTACATGAGCGAGCAAATACTCGAGTTCGACGACGTCACGAAAGTGTACCCCGACGGTACAGTAGCGATAGAGGAAATCAATTTCTCCGTCGAAGAGGGAACGACGACAGTCTTCGTCGGACCCTCCGGGTGCGGAAAGACGACGACGCTGAAACTGGTGAATCGACTGATCGACTGCTCGGAGGGGGCGATCAGGTTCGAAGGGCAAGCGATCGCAGACATCGACAAGATCGACCTGCGACGTTCGATCGGCTACGTGATCCAAGAGATCGGCCTCTTCGATCATATGACCGTCGGAGAGAACGTCGGCGTCGTGCCCCGGCTACTGGAGTGGGACGACGAGCGAATTCGCTCGCGAGTCGACGAACTGCTGGACCTGATGGACCTCCCGGCAGAGCAGTATCGAGAGCAGTACCCGCGAAACCTCTCGGGCGGACAGCGGCAGCGCGTCGGTGTCGCCCGGGCACTCGCTGCGGACCCGGACGTGATGCTGATGGACGAGCCGTTCGGAGCGCTGGATCCGATCACCCGTGAGAAACTGCAGGACGAGTTCCTCGAGCTACAGAATCAGATCGACAAGACGATCCTCTTCGTCACCCACGATATCGACGAGGCGCTCAAGATGGGCGATCGGATCGCGATCTACAACAACGGCGGG
>Ga0207719_100106_pt1 | contig 70000 bp, 70 predicted proteins | sample A23P1SouthBayCA_2_FD_187279 | JGI IMG/M metagenome (GOLD analysis project Ga0207719, IMG submission 187279) | Aerobic enrichment media microbial communities from Eden Landing Ponds, California, USA - A23 P3 (3) (SPAdes) | ecosystem: Environmental > Aquatic > Marine > Unclassified | place...
CCAGTCGAGTGGCTCGCCCGCGTCGAGCCGTAGCTCGGCGAGACGCCCGGGGGCAACCGTCATACTCTTTCTGTCGGGGGCTGTACGGTCGCGTATGCGCGTCAGAGACTGGCAGGATATCCTCGCGGACGTGACCGACGCTGACGTCGACCCCGACGGGTGGCGGGCCGTCGCCGGCGATCGGCGCGGCGGACTCGGAGAGGATCTCTTTCTCGGCCACCCGGACGCCGGCGTGTACGCGCTGAAGACGTACACGAAGAATCCGACCGAACTCCGGGGCGTCGGGAGCCGCGTCGCCCGGCGGATCGACGACGACCTCGACCCCCTCCTTCCGAATCGAGAACGCGACGAGGGCGATCGCTTCGCCGTCCAGTCGCCGCCCGAAGACGAAGACCACGCCAAGTCGATGGCGAAGCACCTCGAAGAGACGGTCAAAGTCCACGCGGAGGCGCCGACCACGCCGGAGGATTTCTTCACGGATATGATGGACGCACTCGACAGCCCGGCGTTCGGCCCGATGGACTACGAGTTCGACGGCCGACCGGACCGCCTCGACGACCTCACAGACGAGTTCGCCGACGCCGACGAGTTGCTCTCGAACGACCTCGACGACCTCGTCGAGGAGGACGGCGTCGGCCGCGGGTTCCAGTGAGCCGTCTTCCCGCGGAACCACGTGTAGTCCGTGCATCTTCCGGTAGATGCCCGCCGATGGGCACTCAGATGGAGGGATCCTGAGTGGTCGGGCCAAGTATGACAGACGAGGAGCGCGACCTCGCGAGCCAGCGACTCAAGATCGGCTTCATCGCGCTCGTCGCGTTCTCGGGGGCACTCATCGCCATCCAGGCCGGCGGGTCGCTCACACTCGTCGCCGCGGGATTCGTTTCCGGTCTCGTGCTCGGTGCCGTCCTCCTGTGGTTCCTGATCCGCTGGTGGGCGGAGTTCCTCCCGACGCCAGACCGCCGGCAACGATGAGATCCGGGCGAGAGTGAGCGGACGACGATGGAATCCGACCGACCGATAGCGTCTTACCGCCCGACCCGCAGGTAGGCTACGTGAAGCTGCGCGGCCGCATCGTCGACGTTGGCGACGAACGCGAGGTAGATACGACCTACGGAACGCGCTCGCTCGCGGAGGTGACGGTCCGTCCCGACGGCGACGCGCTCGGCGCTGCGCCGGTGCTGGACGAGACCGACGTGGACGCCGACGCGGCGACGGTCCAACTCACGCTCTGGGGCAAGTGGACGCACACCGTCGAGCACGCCGAGGCCGGGATGGAACTTCTCGCGACGGGGATAGAAGAGTCGGAGTATCAGGGCGAAACGACCTATTCGACCACCGGGGAGTCCTACGTCGTCCTCGAACCGGGCTTTCTCGTCGACGTGACCGACGTGCGCTCGTGGGTGCAGTGCCCGCGGATGTACTATCTGAACAAACTCTCGGGGATCCCGCTCAACTACCCGGTAGTCAAGGGGACGATCGTCCACGAGGTGTTCGGCGACCTGCTTCGGGACCGGGACCTGGAGACGGCGATCGACGACCGCGTCCGCGAGGCCGGCCTGGAACTGGGACTGCTCGGCTACGACGCCGACGAGGTGCGCGACGAGGTGCGCCGCAACGCGGCCGCAATCGAGGGGTGGCTCGCCCAGGGCACACTCACCGAGGAGGACAAGTGGCGCTCTGAGTACACGCTGATCTCGCCGACGTTCGGGATCAAGGGTCGCGCCGACGCGCTCCGCCGCGGGATGCCCGTCGAACTCAAGACCGGCAAGAACACGAAGCGAGAGCCGCGCTTCCACGACAAGATCCAGGCGGCCGCCTACGCGCTCGTCCTCTCGGAGCGCGGCGTGCCTGCCGATACGGGGACGCTTCTCTACACGAAAAACACCGCTTTAGAGCGCAACGAGGAGACGGGCGACCTCTCGCCGGCGAAGGACTTCTCGATCGGCACTGGCCTCCTGCAGTTCGTCGTCCGGACGCGGAACGAGATCGCCGCGATGGAGTACGACGCCGACGTCCCGACCGGCTACGAGGCCGACGCGAAGTGCGAGTACTGCTTCGAGCGCGACACCTGTATGGTCGTCTCGGGGCGGCTCGACCAGGAGTCGAAGGCCGGCCAGATCGGCGACGCGGTCCCAACGGAGGAACAGGAGTACTTCAAGCGGTTCTACGAGGCCATCGAGGCCGAGCGACGGGAAGTCCACGCCGAATACCGGAAGCTCTGGGAGCAGTCCGCCGAGGAGCGGGCCGACGACGACCGAGCGCTGATCGACCTCGAACCCGCGGGGCGAACCGAACTCGACGACGGCCGGTGGGAGCTCCGCGCGAGAAAGCCCGGCGACGCCGTCTCGAAACTCCGCGCCGGCGACGTCGCGCTCGCTAGCGACGGGGACCCCGTCGACGGGCACGCCGAACTCTGTCGGATCCGCGAGTTGGGCGAGGAGGTCGTCGTCACCGCAGACGAACCGCTCGACGTCCGCCGACTCGACGTCTATCCGTCCGAAATCGGCGTCGACCGGATGCTCACCGCGCTCCACGATTTCATTCTGAAGGGCGACCCCGACCGCAAAGACGCCGTGTTCGGTCGTCGCGACCCAGCGTTCGCCGACCGAGCGGCCGAGACGTACGTCGACAACAACGACGCACAGAACCGCGCGGTGCGGCTGGCGGTCGACGCTGAAGACTTCGCGCTCGTTCACGGGCCGCCAGGGACGGGCAAGACCTACACGATCGCACAGATCGTCCGCGCGCTGGTCGACTGCGGCGACAGGGTGTTGCTGTCTGCGTTCACGAACCGCGCGGTCGACAACGCGCTCGAAGCGGTGCGCGAACAGGGCGTCGCGGACGTCGTCCGCGTCGGGACCGAGAACGGTGTCCGCGAGGATATGCTAGACGTCCGGCTCGAACGCGGCGGCGAACCAAACGAACGCGCCGCGGCGCTTCGCGATGCGTCGGTCGTCGCCGCCACGACCGCCACCTGTGGGTCGCGCGTGATGCGCGAGCAGTCCTTCGACGTCGCGCTCGTCGACGAGGCCTCGCAGTTGACCGAGCCCGGGACGCTCGCGGCGGTCTCGCTGGCCGACCGATTCGTCCTCGTCGGCGACCACGAACAACTCCCGCCGGTCGTCCAGGCCGAAAACGACCTCCAGACGTCGCTGTTCGAGCGGCTGATCGAGTCCCATCCCGACTCGTCCGTCTTGCTCGACCGCCAGTATCGGATGTCACAGCGCATCCAGGCATTCTCCTCGACGGAGTTCTACGACGGCGCGCTCCGCCCGGCGAACGGTGCCGTCGCGGCCCAGCGCCTCTCGGATCTCGGCGTCGACGAGGCGTCGCTGCCGCCGGCACTCCGCGACCCCGTCGCCTTCGTCGATCCCGACGGCGAGCGCGTCGGCAACACGAACCCCATAGAAGCGGATCGGGTGGCCGAAACCGTCGACGCGTACGTCGCCGCAGGCGTCGATCCCGACGACATCGGCGTCATCGCCCCGTTCCGCGCGCAGGTCGCCGAGATCGCTCGCCGAACGGAGGTGACGGTTGACACGGTCGACCGCTTTCAGGGCTCCTCGAAGGAAGTAATCGTAGTGTCGTTCGTCGCCACCGGCGGGCTCGACGGACCGATCTTCGAGGACTTCCGCCGCACCAACGTCGCGCTCACGCGGGCGAAGAAGGCGCTCGCGCTCGTCGGCGACACCGAGGCCCTCTCCTCGGACCCGTTCTACGAGCGACTCTTACAGTGGGCCCGGCGCTGAGCGCGGCGGGGCGCAGAGCTAAACGCTCGCGGTCCACGTTGCGGCACCGAGTCCGGTCGTCACGCTGTCCGGTGGTATAACCCGATCCCTCACGTAGGCCTGCGCGTGCCACTGCTACAGTTCGATACGACGGTGTCTGCGACCGACGCGGAGAAGGAAGTCGTCACCGACGCGGTGACGGAACTCTACGCCGACGAGATGGCGACGACGACGGGCCACGTCGCCGTGGTGATCCGCGAACATCCCGACGCGAACCTCTCGCTCGGCCGCGCAGTCGAGGGGCCGTGTTGCTTTCTGAGTGCGGACATCCGCGAGGGCCGGCCGTTCGAACGCCGCCGCTCGTTCGCGCTCGCGGTGATGGATCTGATAGCGGACACGTGGTCGGTCCCCGAGGAGAATCTGAAAGTCTCGTTTACCGAGCACGAAGGCGAGGATCTGATGGGCGTCGACCGCGTCGGTGGCGAGTGGTCGGCAGACGATGAATCGAGTCAGACGTAGGACGCAGACCCGAAAACGGCGCTATCTGTCTATGCTTACCAGAGCACGACCGGCCAGACGAACCGGAACAGCAGCCAGATCAGTCCGGTGAGGACGACCGTCATCACGAGGTTCAGGATGACGCCAGCCTTCATCATATGTCGCTGCTCGATGTATCCCGAGCCGAAGACGATGGCGTTCGGCGGCGTCGCGACCGGAAGCGCGAACGCGAAACTCGCCGCGACTGCGCCGGACACGGCGAGGAACACCGCGGCCGACACCTCGGCGAGGCCGAGCGTGGCAGCGAAGACGCTCCCGATGCTGATGAGGATCGGGATGATGATCGTCGCCGTCGCCGTGTTCGAGGTCATCTCCGTGAGGAAGATGACGAGCAGGACGACCACGCCGACCACGACGACGATCGGCGCGCCCGTCAGCGAACTGAAGACGGTATCTGCGATCCAGTTAGTCGCGCCCGTGGCGGCCAGCGCGTCGGCGAGTGCGATCCCGCCACCGAACAGGAGGATCGTCCCCCAGTCGATGTCGACCAGTTCGTCCCACTCCATCGTGTCTGCGAGCACGAGCGCCGGAATCGCCGCCAGCCCGACCATCACGTAGTAGAGGATGCCCTGGTGGCCTTCGACCCCGAAGACGGTCATCCCGCCGCCGCCGAAGATCGTCGTCGCCCAGACCGAAGGGAGAAGCGGACCGAAGAGGTCGCCTAGGCCGCCGAGCACCCACAGTCCCGCCGTCGCGGTGAAGATGTAGGCGACGCGCTTGCCGCGCGTGCTCAGTTCGCCCTCCTCCTCGAGGTATTTCGCCGCCTCCTCGCGCGCGGACTCGACGTTCGAGACCGTTGGCGGGTAGATCTGGTACGTGAGGAGGTACCACACCAGCGGGAGGGTGACGAAGACGATCGGCAGCCCGATCAGCAGCCACTGTGCGAACCCGATCTCGTACCCCAGAATCTCGTTGAGCTGGGCGGCCAAAATTGCGTTCGGGGGCGTGCCGATGAGCGTGCCGACCCCGCCGACGCTGGCGGCGTAAGCGGTGCCGAGCAGCATCGAGATCTGGAGGTTGGTGAACGAATCTGCCACTCCGACGGTTTCGGTGCTGCCATCCGTGGCGACGTCAGCGTCGATGTCGGCGCTGGGGTCGGCGGCGGCCGCAGCGACGTCCTCCCGGCCGAGGACCTGCGTGAGGACCCCGAGCGCGATCGGCGTCATCATCGCCGTCGTCGCCGTGTTCGAGACCCACATCGAGAGGAAGGCGGTCGCGAGCATCACGGCCGCGACGAGGCGTCGCGGCGACGAGCCCATCTTCGACATCATCCACAGCGCGATGCGCCGGTCGATGTCGTACTTCTGCAGCGCGTTCGCCAGCATGAATCCCGCGATGAACAGGAAGATGAGGTGATCGGCGAACCCGACCAGCGCGGTGTCGAGGTCGTCGTACACACCGAACGCGGTCAGGACGAACGGAATCGACACCGCCGTCACCGCCAGCGGGAGCGTTCCGGTCACCCACAGGAAACCGGCGAAGAACATCGTCGCCACCGCGTACTGACCTCTGATCGAGAGGCCCTCCGGCGAGGGCGCGGCCGCAATCACGGCCGTGCCGAGGATCGCGACCGCGAACAGTATCAGTCGCTTCTGCGTTTGCGAGTTACCCAGCTGTATCATTGATACGCGGCTCTAGCGAAACTGAATCATTAATATTTTCGAAAGCGACGAGAGGGGGTTCGGTCCGTCTCGGTCGCGTATACCGGCCCCTGTGTACGATCAAAAGTGCGTCGCGAGCGCTTCGATCTGGTCGTCGTCGAGTTCGGCCGCGTAGAGGTCGAAGAGTTCCTGCTTGCGGGGCTGCGAGAGCGCTCGCGTTCCTGATTCGAGCATCGAGACGTGCGCCTGCAGGATGTCGTCGACTTCCTGTTCCACCGTCCGCTGTTCGTAGCCCGCGGCGACGCGGAGGAGTCGCCAGGCCTGCGGAGAGAGATCGGCCACGTCGACGGACGGCGTGGTAGCCATCGTCGATGTTTGTCGGTCGAACCGTCTAAACAGTCACGAACGACTGCAAGGACTCCCGTTCACAGCGGCGTCTGTCAGTTCAGTCGGGATCGGAGGGATTCCCGCTGTCGGACGCGCGGGCCACGTTCTCGTCGATTTCTTCGAGGACCCGCGCGTGGAACTCCTGTAACGCCGCACTCTCGTCCTCGGCGAGGACGACGTCGCTCGCAAGCAGCGTCGCGAGACCGAACGCACGGGGGGTCGGCGACTCCACCTGCGTCGTGACCACGTCGACGTCGCCCGCGCGGACCGCTTTCAGCACGTCTTCTATCGCGGCGACGTTCAGTTTGTCCTCGATTAGCTCCCGGTACGTCTCGTCCATCACCGCGAAGTCGTCGAGGTCTTCGGCGAAGGAGAGCAGCATCTCCGCAGAGACCTGCTGTTCGGCCGCGGACTTCTCGTAGCCCTTGTAGCGTTTCAGAATCATCAGCGCGCGGGTGGCGTCGATGCGGAAGTAGCGCTTCAGTAAGTCCGTGCCGTCGAGCGACGCGCGGAGTTCCGAACGGACTGCCTCGGGGTCGAGGTCGCGAACGATCGCACCGACGTCCACCTTCCGGTTCAGTGGCATCGAGAGCGAGAAGCCGTTGTCGGCGACAGCGATCTGGACGTTCGCGTTCGAGCGGCGGGCACACTGTGCGGCGACGAGCCGCGAGAGGCCGTCGTTGAACCGCCGCCCGTACGTCGAGTGGACGTAGAAGTGCCGCCGGTAGGTCTCTCTGTCGAGTTCCTCCTCGACGACGAGACGCCCATCGGTGGCGACGCTCTCTTTCCCGGCGTAGCGGCGCTGCTCGTCGAAGAGGCGCGCGATGGCGCGGACGGCGTTCTCGTCGACCGGGAAGTCCCGGAGCCACTCCCGGACGGCGGGGCGTCCGCCGGCGGAGAGGCGATCGAGCAGGTCCCGCTGGAAGGCGGCGATCTCCCGACCGAGATCGTACGAGAGCGGGAGGCGTTCGGAGAACCACGAGGGAACCGTCGCGCGTGCGTTCGTCCGATCGACGTACACCTTCGAGCCGCGGCGGTAGCGATAGGCGAACCGATCGCCGCCGAGGACGAACACGTCGCCTTTCTCCAACGTATCGAGGTAGTTCTCGTCGAGCGTGCCGACCCACTCCTCACTCTGTCTGGTCAAGACCTCGCACGTGAACGAGTCCGGGATCGTTCCGATGTTCGTCATATAGATGACGCGCGCCATCCGCCCGCGCTTGCCGAGGAGGTGCTCGCCCACGTCGAACTCCTCGTAGTGGTGTTCACCCGACGGCGGGTCGTTGGTGTCGCGCCACACCTTCGCGTAGACGTTCTTGTCTTCGAGTCCCTCGTAGTCCGCGGTCAGGTAGCGGAGCAACTGCTCCCAGTCCTCGTCGGTGTAGTTACGGTAGGGATATGCCCGACGGAGCGTCGCGACGACCTCCTGCTCTGGCCGGACGGCGTTGATCGCCATCCCGTAGACGTGCTGGGCGGCGACGTCCTGGGGGTTTTCCGGGACGAACACCCGATCGACGAAGCCGTCTTCGGCCTTCTGCAGCATCACCGCGCACTCGACGAGTTCGTCGCGGTCGAGTGCGATCACGCGACCCTCGACGGTCTGACCGAGACTGTGACCCGCGCGGCCGACGCGCTGGAGCAATGCGGCGACGGACTTCGGCGAGCCGACCTGTACGACCATATCGAGGTGTGGCATATCGATCCCGAGTTCGAGGCTCGTCGAGGTGGTCACGACGTCGAGTGAGCCCTCTTTCAGCCCTTCTTCGACCGCCTGGCGACGCTCCTTCGAGAGACTGCCGTGGTGACAGCCCGAGTTGGCGTCGTCGTAGCCATCGTAACGCTCCCGGAGGTTTTCGAGGACGCGCTCTGCGCCCGAACGGGTGTTCGTGAACACGAGCGTGTTTCGATGCGATCGGATCAGTTCGTCGAGGCGGTCGTAGAACTCCGATTGAACGTCCGAACGCGGCGTGTGGATCAGGTCGTCGGTCGGACACTCCAACTGGAGGTCGAAGTCGCGGACGAACCGCGTGTCGACGACCTCGTGTTCGCGGGGGTCGCCGTCGGCGTCGCGGCCGACGAGGAACTCCGCCATCGTCGACAGCGGTTCGACCGTCGCCGAACAGCCGATGCGAGTCGGCGACGTCTCGACCAGATTTTCGAGGCGCTCTAAGGAGACCGAAAGATGCGTCCCGCGCTTGTTCTCCGCGAGGCTGTGAATCTCGTCGACGACGACGTACTCGACGGATCGGAGCTTCTCGCGGAACTTCGGCGCGTTGAGCAGGATCGCGAGCGTCTCCGGCGTCGTGTTGAGGATGTGCGGCGTCTCCTCTAACATCCGCTGCCGCTCCGCGGAGTCGGTGTCGCCGTGACGGATCGCGTGCCGCACTTCGACGTCGGTGCCGCGCTCGTCCATCCGATTGCGGATTCCCTCCAGCGGAACGGTCAGATTGCGGTGAATGTCGTTCGCGAGCGACTTCAGCGGCGAGATATAGAGGCAGTAGACGGCGTTGTCGAGGCCGTCCTCGCGCTCGCGTCCCCGCCGGAACAGATCGTTCAGAATCGCCGTGAACGATGCGAGGGTCTTGCCCGATCCAGTCGGCGCACAGACGAGCGCGTTCGTCCCCGCGTCGACCAGCGGGATCGCCTCGCGCTGTGGTGGCGTAAAGAATCCGCCGTTCTGTTCGACGTAGCGGCCGAACTGATCGACCCACCACTCCCGTACGGCGGGCTCTAGTCGGTCGAGGACGTCGCCGTCGGCGATCTCGACGGAATCGGGATCGAAGTCGTAGGGGTCGGCGCCCCCCACGTCATCGTCGTCGACGACGCCGTCGCCCGCGACGCTGTCAGCGTTCCCTGCGTCTCCGTTCGCCGCGTCCGCAGCAGCCGATCGGAGCAGTTCACGCCCGCTCTGTGCCATCGTCCGTAGGTTGGGGCCCAAGAGTAAGTGGGTTCTGCCCGAACCGAGTGGTGAAATCCGGCCGGCTATGGGCGTGGGTTTATATCCGATCACGGGACCAGCGACCGCGTGACGTAGAACCCACCCCGCGTCGGGCCGCGGTCGTTCGGCACGTCGACGCGGGATGTCACCCGCTGTGCCGACTGTTTGCCACCGGAGCTGCGGGCTCTCTCGACGATCGCCCAGTTCGAGGCGGATCTGTCCCGAACGACTATCCGGTCGCCCGTCGTAGCCCCGGCGATGCGTCTCACCTTCCTCGGAACCGGAAGCGCGATGCCCGTCCCCGACCGGGTGCAGACGGGGCTCCTCCTCGAATCAGGTAATCGGTCCCTGCTCGTCGACTGCGGGAGCGGCGTCCTCCACCGACTCGCGAGCACGGACGTAGGGTACGAAGGCGTCTCGACGGTGCTTCTCACCCACCACCACCTCGATCACATCGCGGACCTCCTCCCGCTGTTGAAGGCGCGCTGGCTGGCGGGAGAGGATTACCTCGAAGTCGTCGGTCCCGCGGGGACGAAGTCGCTCGTCGACGGACTCCTCGACGTTCACGACTATCTCCAGGACCGGGTCGATTTGAGCGTCCGCGAGGTCGGACCGACCGAGTTCTCGGTCGCGGGCTTCGACGTCTCGGCGACGGAGATGGTGCACTCTCTGGACTGCCTCGCGTATCGGTTCTCCGCGAGCGACGACGAGAGTGACGGATCGCCCGACGTGTCGAGAGACATCGTCTACTCCGGCGACGGCGAGGCGGCGTCCAGCCTCGCGAACTTCGCCGACGGCGCGGCCATCCTCGCTCACGACTGCTCGTTCCCGGACGACGTGGACGTCTCGAATCACCCGACGCCGTCGCAACTCGGCGAGGTGCTGGCGGGCCACGACATCGGCCGCGTGTACCTGACCCACCTCTATCCACACACCGAAGGCCGCCACGAGGAGATGTTGGCTTCGATCGAGTCACAGTACGACGGCGACGTGCGCTTCGCTCGCGACGGGCTACGCGTCGAGGTGTGATACTGTCGGACAGAACTATGTGAAGCGTATCGGCACCCCGTGGGTGCCAACATAGTTCACGAACTTCTGTCCGACAGTATGAGCACCGGCCGTCACCGCACCACGCAGAAGACCTTTTGCGTGGCTCCGGCGACGGAATCGTATGCGTCGCCGCCGCGCCCTCGCCACGTTCGGGACGCTCTCCGTCGGTGCGATCGCCGGCTGTCTCGATCGTTCGTCGCTCCCGCTCGGTCCCGAAGCGGATCCACACCCGCGTCGCGTCTCAGTCGCGGGCGTGGACGCGGTCCCGGACGACGTCCCCTTCGCGATCGACGCCAAACTGCCGACACCGACCGTCACCGATCGGCATCCGGTGACGCTCGTCCTCACCGCCCGAAATCTCGGCGCGAAACGCGCGATCAGCGTCGGCGTCGACGGTTGTCGTCCGTTCAACCGATCTCGTGGTCGAAGCGAGAACGGCGGGCTGTGGCTCTACGGCGCTCGCGACGAACCGGAACCGCGCGTCGAGGGTCGCTGGGAGTACGACCCCGACGGTCCGATCGGCTACCCCGCCTACGGCTGCGCGCGGCGCGTCTGGTCGGCCGACGAGTCCCAAACGTACGTCTACTCGGTCTGGGACGACCCCGTAACCGAGGGCTACTACGAGCCAGGAACGTACCGCTGGACGCACTCGGTGTCGACAGCGCCTCCGGAGTCCGAGGTGGACGCGGAGCCGACCGCCCAGGCGACGTGGGGGCTAGAACTCCGCGTCGAAGAGGCGTAGTGCGGTCCCTCAGCCGTCTGTGTTGAGTCCGGAGTCGTCGAATTCCGAGACGGCGATGAGGAGTCGTCCGTCGTCGAGCGCAGTCACCATCTTGGATTCGGTGAACGTGCTCCCATCAGAGCGAAGACCGCGACTGCGGCCGCTCCACTCGCCGCCACGACGGACCACCGGCAGCACGTGGGTGCGGATGTGTTCGACCTCCTCGTCGGGGTGCAGCTCCGTCCAGTGCTTGCCCTCGACGTCGTCGGACTCGTAGCCGTAGAACGAAGCGTAGGTGTCGTCGGCCTCCTCGAAGTGTTCGTCCGTCCCGACGACCCCGACGCCGTCGAGTTCGGTCTGGGCCTCCGGATCGAACTGTCCCCCGCCCTCGACGGCGTGTTCGACGCGCCGGATCAGCATCGTGTACTGGTCGGTGCCCATCCCTTTCTGAAGGTAGTCCGTGAGCCCCGCCCGGACGACTTCTGCGGCGACGTCATTTGTCTCCTCGCCGGAGAAAAGCAGCAGCGGGAGTTCGGGACGACTCTCGCGAACGGATTCGAGGAACGTGATCCCGTTCATCTCGGGCATATTGTAGTCGCTGATCACGCAGTCGACGTCCGGATCGGCCGACCGAATCCGATCGAGTGCGGCCGTCGGCGACGTCTCGGTCGAGACAGTACAGTCGACGTTGGTTGAGTCACCTTCGAGATACGTCTTCACCAGTGCGACCAGATCTGGGTCGTCGTCGACGTAAAGAATCGAGAGGGGACCACAGCCGGAAGTCACGTACGCGAAAGGGATCTGCGGCCAAAATGGATTTCGGTCGGACGGGTTACTGGCGAGGGTCGATCTTTCGTCCGCGCGACAACAGTTTACTCGCTCCACGCGGAAGGGGAACGTATGAACGACGTCATCTCCGGACTCGAAGGCGAACTTCGGTCCAACGGAATCAGCGTCGAGTCGGTCGACCCGACCGGCGAGACGGTCGAATTGGTCTATCTCACGGCGTTCCCGGACGTATCGGTGAACCACCAGGAGATGGGTCGCGCGCTTCGGACGTTCATCGAGGCCGCCGAACACGACGACTGGGAGCCCACGCGCGTCGAGGCGACGGTCCTCCGACACGACGACGACGTCCAAGGGACCTGGTACGCCGAGGCCGAGTGGTTTCGACAGTACATAGACTACGACATCAGCGGCGAGGAGTTCTCCGAACGCGTCATCGACACCCTCGCGGAGGGCGAACAGTGACCCGTCCCGGCGCGAACAGCGAGTGGAACGACGCAGAGCCCGACCAGCGCGCGCGTCGAAACCGACCATCGAGATACGAGTTCTCGACGGTCAGGATGACGTTCCACAGCGGTGACGAGCGCTGCGTCGGGCGGCTGTACCGTCCCGACCGACCCGCGGATCCGGCGCTCGTCGTGATGACCGGCGGCCTCGTCGGCGCGAGCGCGTTCGGGCTCGACCGCTACGCCGAACGGCTCGCCGCGGCCGGCTACGCTGTCTTCCACTTCGACGTTCGACACGCCGGCGACAGCGACGGCGAGCCGCGGAATCTCCTGTCGCCCGCGCGCCAGCGCGCCGACTGGGAAGCGGCACTTGCCGGGCTGCGCGGTCGCGGTGACGTTCCCACCGATCGAATCGTCCTCTGGGGGACGGACCTCTCCGGCGGCGCAGTGCTCGACGTCGCGGCCGACGACCCGCGGATCGAAGCCGTCGTCTCCCAGACGCCGATCCTCTCCGGGCGGGCGTTCCTCCGGGCCCGAGGGATCGGATTCCTCGCCAGAGGGACCCTCGCGGGTGTCCGGGACCGAGTACAATCATCCCTCATCGGTGCCCACACCGTTCCGGTCGTCGACGACGGCAGCAGCGACGATGGGAACCTCGCACTCGTCGCCACGCCGAGCGCCTATCGCGGCTACCGCGACCTCGTCGGCGACGGCGAGTGGGAGAACGAGACGCCTGCACGGTCGATCCTCTCGCTCGCGCGGCACACCGGCGGCGAAGACCGCGACCGACTCGCCTGCCCGGTGCTCTTCCTCGGCGGCGAGCGCGACGACGTCGTCCCCGTAGAGGAGGTCGAAGCGGCCGCCGAGGACGTCGCGGACGCGACCCTCGTGCGACTCCCCGTCGGGCACTTCGGTCTCTACGACGGGGACGGCTTCGAGCAGGCCGTCGGCCACGGCTTGGCGTTCCTCGGTGCCGTGGTGGATGACTGATCCGCTGGGCCGTTTGCAGCACGCCGCGTTACTGGCCTCGCCGCAACCGTCTTTTAGCTCCCGAACGCAGTTGCCCGAATGAGCGCCACGCGAACGGTCGAACTCGACGGCCACATCATCGACTCGGGGACGCTACAGCGCACGTTCGGCATCGTGATGGATCTCGGCGGCTCTTTCGAGATCGAGACGTTCGACGTCGGACGGCACAAAGACGAGACCTCCTACTGTCGGATGAGCGTCAGTGCCGACGACGCCGACACGCTCCAAGAGATCCTCCACGAACTCCACCAGAACGGCGCAAACCTCACCGACCCGGTCGACGCGCACGTCACGCCCGCACCGAAAGACCAGGTCGTCCCCAAGGGCTTCTATTCGACGACCAACCACCCGACTGAGATCCGCTACGACGGAGAGTGGGTGCCGGTCGAGAACATCGAGATGGATTGCGCCATCGTCGTCGAGGAGGGCGACGAGGGCGAACCCATCAGAGCGGAGACGAAGGTACTGAACGCGATCCGCGAGGGCGACCTCGTCGTCACCGACGAGGCGGGGATTCGCGTGAAGCCCCCGGACCGACCGCGCGACGGTTCCGGCCCGTTCGGGTTTATGCAGGGCGGCGTCTCCGCGGAGCGGCCCTCCGAGTCGTTGATCGACGACGTCGCCGAGGCGCTCGTCGCGACGAAAGAGCGGGGCGAATCCGTGCTCGTCGTGGCCGGACCGGCAGTCATCCACGCCGGCGGCGGCGACGAACTCGCGCGCCTCGTGCGGGAGGGCTACGTCGATATGCTCTCGGCGGGCAACGGCTTCGCGACGCACGACATCGAGCGCGGCCTCTACGGGACGTCGTTGGGGATGGATATGGAGACGATGGAGCACCCCCGAAAGGGGCACAAACACCACATCTACACGATCAGCGAGGTCATCCGCGCCGGCGGAATCGGACCCGCCGTCGAGGAGGGACTCATCGAAGAGGGCGTGATGTACGAGTGCGTCGAAAACGACGTGCCGTACGTGCTCGCGGGGTCGATCCGTGACGACGGTCCGCTCCCGGACACGATCACGGACGCCGTCGAGGCGCAGAACGCGATCCGCGAACAGGCCAGAGAGGCCGATCTGGTGCTGTTGCTCTCGACGCTTCTGCACTCGGTCGCCGTCGGTAACTGCCTCCCCTCGACGACCCGCGTCGTCTGCGTCGACATCAATCCGGCGACGGTGACGCAGTTGCTCGATCGCGGGAGTTCCCAGGCCATCGGAATGGTGACAGACGTCGGGACGTTCATCCCGATGCTCGCCGACGCGGTTCTCGACGCGGAGCGAGACGGCGGGATTGGGGATTCAGAGAGCGAACGCAACGCCGAAAACTGAATCGAGAGCGAGACGGGAACTCCCCCGCTGGCGTCGACTGTGTTTACTCGACGTCGACGAGCGGGACAACCGCCATCGGCCGGTTCGAGTGCAGCATAATCTGCTGTGCGGTGCTGCCGAAGACCACTTTCGCGGTCGGGTTGCGCCTCCGGATGCCGATGACGATCTCGTCGGCGTCGATCTCGTCGGCGTGTTCGAGGACGTCCTCGTAGGGTTCGTTGCCGCGGACGAACTGGTGGGACTCCACCGTCGTGATCGTGCCGAGTCGCGAGGAGACGACGTTCAGCGCCTCCTCGCCGTCGCGGACGTCGTCGGTGTCGGTCGCGCTGCCACCGGGCAGGGAGTTGACCGCGTGTACTTCGTCGCTCCCCGACACCCGATCGAGAAGGTAATCGCAGAGTTTCGCGCTCGTGTCGACGTGATTGGTTGCGAGTACGTACGTCGTCATACATCCAGGGGCGCGGGCAGAGACCAAAAAGCCACCTCCGATCGCGAGAATTTCCGCCCACCGGAGCAGTCGGACGCGCCAGCGCGGCAGAGACGCGTCGACATCACTGCAGCGTGCTGTGTAGTCGCACGGCACACAGTATATATGTCGGTGCTGCGACGTTATGGACGACGATGGATTGGCACAGCCGCTCCGGCGACGAGGTCTGTGAGGAGTTGGAGACGACGTCTGCCGGACTGGCATCCGAGGAGGCCGCCGAGCGCCTCGCCGACGTCGGGGCGAACGAGATTACCGGTGATCAGGGGCGGGGGGCGCTCCGGATCTTCCTCGCACAGTTTTCGAGCGCGCTCATCTGGGTGTTGCTCGTCGCGGCGATCCTCTCGTTCGCGATCGGCCACGTCGTCGACGCCGTTCTCATCGGGATCATTCTCCTCTTGAACGGGATCTTCGGCTTCGTCCAGGAGTACCGCGCCGAGCAGAGTCTGGAAGCCCTCCGGGAGATGGCGGCCCCGGACGTCCGCGTTCGACGCGACGGGAGCGAAGAGCGGATCGAAGCGACGGACCTCGTTCCGGGCGACGTCGTGCTCGTCTCCCAGGGTGACGTCGTCCCCGCCGACGCCCGGCTACTGGAAGCCCACAACCTCGAAGTCGACGAAGCCGCGCTGACGGGCGAAAGCGTGCCCGTCGGCAAAGACGCCGACCCGGTCGACGCCGAGACGCCGCTCGCCGAGCGCGAGAGTATGCTCTACAAGGGGACGAACGTCACTCGCGGCCGTGCAGTCGCCGTCGTCGTCGAGACGGGGATGGAGACGGAGATGGGCGAGATCGCGACGGCGCTGATCGGAGCCGAAGATCCCCAGACGCCCCTCCAGCGCGACCTCGACCGCCTCGCCAGGCGACTGGGAATCGGCGTCGTGGGGTTGTCGGCGCTGATCGTTCCGTTGCTCGTCCTCCGCGGGCGTGGCCTCGTCCAGGCGGGCCTGACCGCCGTCTCGCTTGCGGTGGCGGCCATCCCCGAGGGTCTCCCAGCGGTCGTGACGCTGACGCTCGCGCTCGGGGTGCGGAAGATGGCGGGCGAGAACGCGCTCGTCCGCACGCTGCCGGCCGTCGAAGCGCTCGGGGCCGTCGACGTCGTCTGCACGGACAAGACCGGGACGCTGACCGAGGGCGAGATGCGCGTCCGGGCCGCGTGGGTCCTCGACGAGGAGTTCGAGGTCGGCGCACCGAGCGCTGACGACATCGAAGAACCGAACGCTGACGAGGCCGCGGACGCGACCGACTCCGACGCCACAGTGCACGAGGGGCGCCTCGAACGGCTGCTGGAGATCGGCGCGCTCTGCAACGACGCGACGACCGACGACGGCGACCCGACAGAGCGCGCCCTCGTCGCCGCCGCGGCCGCCCAGGGGTTGGACGTCGACAGCCGACGCAGCGAACGCCCCCGCCGCGACGAAGTGCCGTTCACCTCCGAGCGCAGGCGGATGGCGACCATTCACGACGAGGTCGTCTACGTCAAAGGCGCGCCCACGGAGATCCTCGGGCGGTCGACGCGCGTCCTCGGTCCGGACGGCCCCGTCGAGATGGACGAGGGGACGAAAGCGCGGATCGAAGCGCAGATCGACGCGTTCGCCGAGCAGGCGCTCCGCGTCCTCGGTTTCGCGTACAAAGACCGCGACGACGACGGCGGACCCGAATCGAACCTCGTGTTCGTCGGCCTACAGGGATTGATCGACCCGCCGCGCGAGGAAGTCGGATCAGCCATCGCCGATACTCACCGCGCTGGAATCGACGTGAAGATGATCACCGGCGACAACGCGCTGACCGCGCGCGCCATCGCCTCACAGGTCGGCATCGAGTCGGCAGTCCTGACCGGCCAGGAGGTCGAAGCCCTCGACGACGACACCCTGCGCGAGCGCGTCGAGGAGGTGGACGTGTTCGCCCGGGCCGAACCGACGCACAAGGTCCGCATACTCGACGCGTTGCAGTCGAACGGCCACGCGGTCGCGATGACGGGCGACGGCGTCAACGACGCGCCCGCGCTCAAGAACGCCGACGTCGGCATCGCGATGGGAATCCGCGGCACCGACGTCGCCAAACAGGCCAGCGACATCATCCTGCTCGACGACAACTACGCGACGATCCGTAACGCGATCCGGCGCGGACGGACCATCTTTGACAACCTCTGGAAGTTCGTCGCGTACCTGCTGAGCGCGAACGCCGCGGAGGTCGCGGTCGTCTTCATCGGCTCTCTGTTCGGCTATCTCGTCCTCCCGGCGGTGCAACTGCTCTGGATCAATCTGCTGACTGACGGCCTGCCGGCGCTCGCGCTCGGCACCGACCCCGCAGGCGACGTGATGGAGCGCCAGCCCCGAGAGCGGGCGACCGGAATCATCGATGCGGATATGCGAGGCTTCATCGCCGGAGCAGGGGTGACGGCGACAGTCCTACTACTCGGGCTGTTGTTCTACACCCTCGACGGCGCGCCGTCGGTCACGCCGTACGCGATGACGATGGTCTTCACCGGCTTCGTCGGCTTCGAGTTCGTGAAGTTGTACGTGGTCCGGTGGGCGCGCGGGACTCCTGTCCTCACGAACCGCTGGCTCGCCGGTGCGGTCGCCACGTCGCTCGCGCTCCAGTTGGCGGTGCTGTACACGCCGCTGAACAACTACTTCGGGACCGTCCCGCTCAGCCTCGCAGATTGGGGGCTGCTGGGGATCGTATTCGTCCTCGGTGCGCCGCTTCTCGTCTTGGTCGGGTGGCTGACGCGACGTCACGACATAGAGCACCATATGGCGTCGGATTCGGGCTCAGCGCCGGATTCAGAGGTGGGGACGGAGGCGGTCGCAGCGTCGGAGTCGGCCTCAACGCCGGATTCGGAGCCGGGAGTAGAGTCGGATTCGGAGCCGGACTCGACAGAGTCTGCGTGAGGCTCCCGGCCTCACTCAGCCGGGCAGAAACAGATTGATCACTGCGACCACGAGGCCCGCGAGCGCCATTCGGATCGCCGAAACGTACCAGCGCTGCCCCGAGATCGAACTCATATACGCCCCGAAGACGCCCAAGATTCCGATGCCGAGCGCGACGCCTACCACGCCGGCTTCCGCCATCGAGAGCATCGTCCCCTCGACGGTGAACGGGACGAGCGGGATCAAGATCCCGATGAGCGGACCGAGGCCGCTGGCTGCGGCGTGAACGACGCGTGCACCCCGCTGTTCGCGCTGGACGCGCGTGTCGTCGAGGTCGGTCAGCATCGCCCGCTCGATGCGTTTGATCTTGGCGGTCGTCTCGGCGCGCTCGATCTCCCAGACGCTCCAGATCGCCGAGGTACCTAACCCCACCGCCGCGCCGAGACCGATCTTGATGACGGTGAGGCCGTCCGGAATCCCAGAGAGGACCGCACCGACGATGACGCCGATGCTCGTCAGGGTGCCGTCGAAGCCGTTCGAGACGAAGTACCGTCGCGCGATCGAGAGGACGTCCTCTCGCCCGAGCAGTTCCCGAAGGAGGCGGCGTGTCGAGGGCACGTCGGGTCAGTCGTCCTGTAACGTCCGCCGCTCTTCGACGACGTACTCGCCGTAGGCGGCCTGGTCGATCGAGTGGACGGTGCCGCCGAGACTCTCGATCGCGTCCTCGATCGCGTCGTACTCGAGGCTCGTCCCCTCCGCGGTTATTTTGACGTTCTGCACCTCCTGATCGAGTTCGATGAGCGACGCGGACACGCCGTCGACGCTCTCGACGGCCGCGATTCGTTCCGTGAACTCCAGCATCGACGGGTCGTGCGGTTTCAGAATGTCGAGGGCGACGCGTCGAAGGTCTACCATCACGTTATCTCTCGACAGCGACTTTCTTAATACCGCCGGACGACCCGTGACACCACTGCACATACTCAAGTTGGTGCCGACCGAAATTTCGTCTATGGACCCAGCGCGATTTCTCTTCGTCTCGGCCGATGCTGCCCTGATCACGGATCTTGCGTGGCAGATCCACCGAGAGGGCCACGAGGTGAAGTACTACATCGAAGCCGAGAGCGATCGGGGAATCGGCGACGGCTTCGTCCCGAAGACCGACGACTGGCGCGCCGAAGTCGAGTGGGCCGACGTGATCGTCTTCGACGACATCTGGGTCGGCTCCGACGTCGGCACCGGCGAACTCGCGCAGGAACTCCGCGCGGACGGCCACGCCGTGATCGGCGGGACGCCGAATACGGACCGCCTCGAAGAGGATCGCGGGTATGCGATGGACATCCTGGAAGAACACGGCGTAAACACCGTCGAACACCACGTGTTCCACGACTTCGACGCCGGGATCCAGTACGTCCGAGAGCGTCCCGCCCCCTACGTGATCAAGCCGCTCGGTGAAGTCCAGAACGTGAAGCGACTTCTGTACGTCGGCAGTGAAAGCGACGGCAGCGACGTCGTCGACGTCCTCCGGGCGTACAAGCAGGCGTGGGGCCACCGGATGAAGGGCTTCCAACTCCAGCGGAAAGTCGAGGGCGTCGAGGTCGCCGTTTGCGGCTTCTTCGACGGCGAGCGATTCGTCGACCGCGTGAACTTCAATTTCGAGCACAAGAAGCTGTTTCCGGGCAACATCGGCCCCTCGACCGGCGAGATGGGCACGTCGATGTTCTGGAGCGAACGGAACGAGCTGTTCGAGGAGACGCTCGGGAGACTGGAAGGCTGGCTCGCAGACGAGGGTTACGTCGGCAGCATCGACCTCAACTGCATCGTCAACGAGAGCGGTATCTTCCCGCTCGAGTTCACGCCGCGGTTCGGCTATCCGACGATCGCACTCCAGGAGGAGTCTTTCGAGTCACCCACCGGACAGTTCTTCGCGGCTCTTGCTCGCGGGAACGACCCCGACCTCGCGACGCACCGTGGGTTCCAGGTCGGCGTCCGCGTCGTGCTGCCGCCGTTCCCGTTCGACGACCAGACGACCTACGACGAGAGTTCGCGCAACGCCGCGATCGTCTTCGACACTCCGGATCGACGCGGCATCCACCTCGAAGACACGAAGCGGGTCGACGAACAGTGGCGCGCCGCCGGCGAGAGCGGGATGCCACTCGTCGTGACTGGGAAAGGCGAAACGATGCAGGCCGCCCGCGAACAGTGCTACGGACGCGTCGACGACATCGTGATCCCGAACTGCTACTACCGCGACGACATCGGCGAGCGGTGGATCGACGGCGACGGCGACCGCCTCCAGGCGTGGGGCTATCTCGGTCCGCAGAACTAACGCGCGAGTTTAGATCGGCGTCGTCGCGCGCCTCACTCCCCGCGTGGGAAGTTCTCGATCGTGTCCGCGCGGAAGGCGTCCTCGTCGAACTCGTAGTCCGTCTCGAAGAAGTCCAGGATCGTCTTCGTGTCGCGCATCGCGTTCTTCAGACTGGTCGACGCGCCCGGCGAGGGCGTGATATTGAAGACGATGTCGTCGCCGACGATCTTCGCCTCGCCCATATCCAGCGATTTCGCGCTCGTGTCGACGATCTGCGGGCGGACGCCGCCGTAGCCCTTCGCGCGCTCGATGTCGTCGAGTTCGACGCTCGGGACGACCTTCTGGACCTCGGGGAGGAACGACCGCGCGCCGACCTCCGGCACGTCGTACAGCAGGTTCGTGAGGACGTACGGGAGTAGGATCCGGTCGGCGAGGATATTGGCGTAGCTGAGGAACGACGCGGCGTTCAGCCCGAACACGTCGAGGAAGTCACTGACGGTCGAGAGCCGGCCGCGTTCGAGCGCGGGCACGAGCTTCGCGGTCGGACCGAAGCGCGTGATGCTGTCGTCGTGTACGTCCGCGTCGCCGTGAACCGCCGCGAACGGCAGTTTCTTCATCTGCAGCGTGTAGACCTTGCCGTTCAGGAGGCCGTCGTCGGCGAGGAAGAAGCTCCCGGCGACCGGCAGGAGTGCCATATCCTCGCCGTATCCGAGTTCTTTCGCTATCTGGAGGCTGTGCGAGCCCGCAGCGACGACTGCGACGTCGCAGTCGAACGGTCCCTGCGGCGTCGTGAGCGTGTAGCCCTCGGTGTTCTTCGTGACGTCTTCGACTTTCGTGCCCGTGAACACGTCCACGTTCGACTCCTCGCGAGCGAGTTCGACGAAGGACTTCGCGGTCTCGCCGTAGTCGACGACGTAGCCGTCGGGCGTCTGCAGCGCGAGCATATCCACGTCGGGGTCGCGTCCTTCGACGACCTTCGGTTCGATCTCTGCGATCTCGTCGCGACCGATCGGCTGCAGCTTCGGGTACAGGTCGCCGAAGCCTTCCTCGTGGTAGCGCTGTTCGAGCTTTTCGACTTCCTCGTCGCCGACGCCGAGGACCATCTTGCTGCGCTTTGCGTGCATCTCGCGGTCGGGATCGTGGTTCTCTAGGTAGCCCGCGAGCAGTTCTGCGCCCGTCTTGACGCCTTCGGCCTTCTCTAAGGTGTAGTTCGTCTCGATGTCGCCGAAGTGCAGCGTCTGGGAGTTGTTCGTGTGATGGGAGTTGATCGCCGCGATCTCCGATTCCTTCTCGATCAGCGCGATCGAGTCGATGTCGGTGAACTTTGCAGTCGTGTAGAGAAGCGATGCCCCGCTGATGCCGCCGCCGACGATTACGAGATCGTATTTTCCAGACATAGTACTGTCCTGTGGGTGAGTCTACCTCGGTGACTGCACTCCAGCGGGATAACTCCATATTTTCGAATCGGCTTTTAGACGATTGACGAAGGCGATTTCGACGGAATTGGGCGTCGACGGAGCGCAGTCGTCGTCCCGGTCGCTGGAGGTTGCCCCGGCGTGCCGAATCCACGGACACGCTGTGCGTGCAGGCCGTACAAGCAGCGGACAGTCATCGAATTGGGATCACGCTGATGAACAGTCGGTCACAAACTCGAATTTCGCGCCGCCGGAGTCGCTTTCGCCGACCGTTACCGTCCATCCGTGCGCGTCGGCGATCTCTTCGACGATCGCGAGCCCGAATCCTGTGCCGTCGTCCTCGGTAGTGTACCCCTCGGTGAGTACCTGTTGGCGCTCTGCCTGGGGGATCCCCGATCCGTCGTCTTCGACGGTGAAGCCGCCATCTATCGACGCGACGCGGACGGCGACGTCGTCGCCGCCGTGATCGACGGCGTTCGTGAAGAGGTTCTCGAACAGCTGCTGCAGTCGACCGGCATCGGCTTCGATCGCGTCTGCGCCGTCGACGTGGAGCATCGCGTTCGCGGTGGCCGTATTGGTCCACGCCCGCCGCGCGATCTGGGTCAGGTCGACCTCACTCACCTCGTCGATGGCTTCGCCCTGCCGCGCGAGCGTGAGCAGGTCCTCGATCAGTTCGTCCATCCGCTGGAGCGCTTCGCCGACGCGGTCGAACGCGCCCTCGTCGCCCTCGCGCGCCAGTTCGAGATAGCCGTCGGCGACGTTCAGCGGGTTTCGGAGGTCGTGTGAGACGATGCTGGTGAACGTCTCCAGCCGTTCGTTCTGCTCTTCGAGCCGGCATTCTCGCTCTGCACGCTCCATCGCGGCGGCGACGTTCGCCCCGAGGATCTTCGCCAGCGAGTACTCCGACTCCTCGAACGCACCGGGCCGCCGCGCGGCGATCAACAGCACGCCCAGGTCGTCGAGCGGGACGATGATCTCGCTTCGAAGCGTCGAGTCCTCGTTGTAGGCATCTTCGGCTTCCAGGAGGTTTCTGATGTACCGCGGCCGTCCGCTCTCGAAGACGTTCCAGGCGATCGCCTCGCCCGGTCCGAAAGCCGGGGGAGTGCCGATGGCGTCGGCGATTTGTTGAGAGTATGCGACCGGACGCAGTTCCCCGTAGTCCTCGTCGTAGAGGTGGATCCCGGTGAAATCGAGGTCCAAAATCTCGGTCCCGGCGTCGACGGCAGCGTCTGCGATCTCCTCGACGGAGCCGGCAGTCACCAGTTCGCGCGTCGCCTCGTGGAGCGCAGTTGTACGCCGTTCGTGGCGGTGCTCAGCAGTGATGTCGGTGTACACGGCGTACCCGTCAGTGTCTGCGGAGGCCGCCTCGAACGGAATGGCCTGGAGGCGGAAGACGCGGACTTCACCCGATGCCGTCAGCCGGAACAGCTCCTCGATCTCGAACCGCTCGCCACGTTGCGCTCGTGCGCTGATCGCGCTGGCTCGCTGCTCGTCGCCCGGCGGAACGACGACGTCGTCGAGCGATTCCCCTTCGACTGACCCGGGAGTGTACCCGAACACCTCCTGGAACGCCGGATTGACCGCGCGGACGACGGGAGTGTCGTCGACGAACTCGACTTCGGCGATACATTCCGAGCTATTGTCGAAGAGCGCCGAGATCTTGTCGTGTTCGACTTCGATTTCCGCCTCGCGTCGGCGGCGCTGGCCGTCGTAGACGCCGACACCGAGGCCAGCGACCGCGCCCATCGCGACGACGTGGCTGAATATAATGCGCGGTTTGATCTCGCCTTGGACGACCTGGAAGAGATACACCCACAGGGTGATCGCGAGCATCACGAGCGCGCCCAGGAAGCTCCACGTCGTGGTCCGCGCGACGAACGCCGTCCGCACGTCTGTCCGTCTCGCAAGAGCCACTCCCGAGGCGACGAGAATCAGATCCAGTCCGATCGGTGCGGCGTTCTCCAGAAGGGTGAGATAGAGCGGGTCGGCCTGCAGCGCGTAGTCCTCGTAGACGTCGAAGAGCGTCACGGACGCGAAGAGGACTCCGAGAAACGCGATGCTCGCCCCGCTCGCTGTCTGCTTCCACCGACCGATCTTCATCTACGTCGACCAACACAAAGCGGTGTCAAAACGTTTTGGTGCGGCGATTGGATGACTGTTCGGCATCGAGTGGGACCTTGAGTGAGAGCGTCTCACGCGCGCTCTTTGCTTCGTGTGGTTCTTCACCCGCGGGCGGGATGTTAGGGTATGGGCTTCGGAAGCTACGACGAATCCGAGCAGCAAGAGCAGACGACCGGCGAGGACGACGACAGCGAAGCCGTCAACGTCCACGAACACGACCACGACGGCGACGTCAACGTCGAATCCAGCGTCGACACCGACGCACTCGTCGATCGACTCGGCGAGATGCGTGACGACGACTAAGAGGCGTTTCTAGGACTTTTCCGCCGCCTCGGGCGCGCCGTCGAGGATCTCCACTCCCGAGGACGCGCCGATCCGTTCCGCACCGGCGTCGAGCATCGCCATCGCGTCTTCGTAGGAGCCGATGCCGCCGCTGGCTTTGACCGGTAGGTACTCCGCCATCAGTTCGACATCTGCGACGGTGGCCCCGCCGTCAGCGAACCCCGTTGAGGTCTTGACGAAGTCGGCACCGGCCTCGACTGCCGCCTCGCAGGCGCGGCGTTTCTCGTCGTCGGTCAAAAGCGCTGTCTCCAGGATGACCTTCACAGGGATCGGAACGGCGGCGACGACCTCGGCGATGTCCGCCGCGACGCGCTCGTCGTCGCCCGCTTTCAGCCGCCCGACGTTGAGCACCATATCCAGTTCGTCCGCGCCGGTCTGCCAGGCGTCGACGGCCTCGCCGTGTTTTGCGGCCGTCGAGTGCTGTCCGTGCGGGAAACCGACGACGGTCGCGAGCGTGACGTCCGGCGCGTACGCGACCGCTTCAGCGACGTAGCACGGCGGGATACACGCATTCATTCCGTGTTCGATGGCCTCGTCGAGCACGCGCTCGACGTCGTCGACCGTCGTCGTCGGCCCCAAGATCGTGTGATCGATGCGGGCGGCGAGTTCTGCTTCGTCCATATCTGTCTTCTCGACCCCGAGCGAAAAAAGCGAGTGGGTCGGCTGGGTTCACGAGGCAGTGAGTGCGACGCGGTCTCGGTATCAGCTGACGGTCCAGCCCGTTCCGTCGTGGTAGACGAGTCCGCGCTCGGAGAGCCGATCGAGTGCGGTCTCGACCCGCTCGGGGCTGGCGTTGAGTTCGCGGGCGACCTCGCGGGCGCTCCGCGTCTCGCGGGCGATGGCGGCAAGCACTTCGGCGTAGAATCGGCTGTCGGCCTCCGCGCCGATCTGCTCTGTCAACTGATCGAGAACGTCGGTCACCCGACCGTGCACCCACCGCTGCGCCAGCGAGAGTTCGCTCTCGACGTCTTCGAGATACGCGTACTGGCGTGCGAGCGAGGCGACGTCGTCGTCGCTGTCGACACCGCCCGCGTCGCTGCCGCGCCGCCGGATTTCGTCGAGGTCCCGCGGCGCGTCTGCGCTGCTCTCGATCGGCCCATTGGCTGCCTGCTCCCGGTCGTCGTCGCCGGCGCGCTCGCGTTCCTCGCTCGGTTCACAGCCCGTCTGCTCGCCCGGGATGTCGAGTGAGATGTGTTGACAGCGGCCACGCATATCGAGACTCCGGCTGGCCGGATAGGCGCTCTTCGCGCCGAAACGATACGGCGAGACGCTCACCTCCAATCGGAGGTTCCGCGCGATGTGGAAGTACTTCCGCCGCTGGTCGTCGGTGCGGCTCTCGACGAGGCCGGCCTCTTCGAGCCGTCTCAGATGGTCGATGACGGCTTTCGGGCTGACACCCAGGTACTCGCTGATCTCGGTGACGTAACAGGGTTTATGCGAGAGGAGCCGGAGGATGCGCCGCCGGTTCTCGTTCCCGAGGAGATCCAGGAGTACCGCAGAGTCCATAACCGCAGGTAAATCTCGGAGACGTAAGACGCTGACGCATTTTCGGGCGAGGTGGACGCTCGCCCGCTTTTTCGCGGTCAGCGCGAATCGTTGCGGTCGAACGTCCAGGCGGCGTACCCGACGACGAGAAACGAGAGCGCAACGGTGATTCCCGCCAAGAGGGCGCCCGCTTCGTATCGAAGCGGCGGGTAGAAGCCGAAGCCGTAGTCGAAGACGTCGTTGACGAGGAGCAGGACGAGCGCCGCCGCCAGCGCCTCCCGCGATGTCTTCCCGTAGTACGGGATCGCCGCTGCCTGCAGGAGGAAGAACAGGTGCGTGATGAGAATGCCCCAGTACTCCCACAGCAGGGCCGGGGTGAAACCGAAGTAGAGATCCGGCCGGAGATTGAGCGCGACGGCCGTCCAGAGCCCGTACTTCACGAGCCAGACGAACGCGAGCGTGTGCACGACGGTCAACAGCCGGTTCGACGGCGCATCCGAAAGCCGGCGTCCGAGGTTGGGGAGCAGCGTCGCGACCGAGAGCGTCGCGAGCGCGAGCGCCGTCGGCGAGTCGCCGAACAGCGGATACACGAGCGAACTGAGGTCCGCGAGCGAGGGGTCGGAGTGGACGTAGAAACTGACGCCCAGGAGGAACGCGGCCCCGTCGACGACGAGGAGCCACCCGAGGCTCGCCCCGTTGCCGAGGTAGTACGCCACCCAGCGCTCGGGGAACGGGCGGCGAAGCCGCGCCCGCCAGTCGCGTCTCGCTCCGGATTCGTCGTGCCGACCAGCCATCGGGTCCACCGACGCGGGGGAACCGAAAGAAGGTGTCGCGTCCGCGCGCACACTGTGGTGGACTGTCTCGGTCGTCCCAATGGTGCGGCGAAACGAAGCCTATTCACGGCGGCCTCGCCTCACCCCGCGTATGCAGGCAGCGCTCGTCATCCTCGACGGCTGGGGCCTCGGGGATCACGACCGGCGGGACGCGGTGAAAGCGGCATCGACGCCGAACTTCGACCGGTTCGCCGACGCCGGCGCGTACGGAACGCTCGACGTGTCCGGGCGGCGCGTCGGCCTCCCCGAAGGGCAGATGGGCAACAGCGAGGTCGGACACCTCAACATCGGCGCGGGACGGGTCGTCAAGCAGGCGTACACGCGCATCGAGGACGCCATCGCCGACGGCTCCTTCCGGACGAACGAGGCGATCGTCTCGGCCTTCGACCACGTCGCGGAGACGGGCGGCCGCGTCCACTTTATGGGACTGCTCAGCGACGGCGGCGTCCACTCCGAACAGGGCCACCTCCACGCGCTGATCGAACTCGCCGCCGACCGCGGCGTCGACGCCGTCACCCACGCGTTCACCGACGGGCGCGACACCGACCCCTACGGCGGCGAGGACTACCTCGCGACGCTCGAAGCGGTCGTCGACGACAACGGCACTGGCGACGTCGCCACCGTCTCCGGGCGGTACTACGCGATGGATCGCGACCAGAACTGGGGGCGGACCAAGCGCGCCTACGACGCTATCGTCCACCGCGAGGCCGACCACGAGGCGACGACGGGCGTCGAGGCGGTCCGCGACTCGTACGGCCGCGGCGACACCGACGAGTTCGTCGAGCCGACGCTCGTCGAGGGCGGCCCCGCGCTCGAAGACGGCGACGCCGTCTTGTTCTTCAACTTCCGCCCGGATCGCGCCCGTCAACTCGTTCGCCTCCTCGCCGACATCGATCCCGAGTGGCCCTTCGAGACCCACCCGCCGGACACGCGAGTCGTCACGATGACCGAGTACGACGAGACGTTCGATCTCCCGGTCGCGTTCCCCCCCGAGGAGCCGACGGACACGCTCGGGCAGACCCTCGCGGCGGCCGGAAAGACGCAACTCCGCCTCGCCGAATCGGAGAAGTACGCCCACGTCACGTACTTCCTGAATGGCGGCCGCGAGGTCGAGTTCGACGGTGAGATCCGCCGTATCGTCGAGAGCCCAGACGTACCCACGTACGACCTCCAGCCGGAGATGAGCGCCGCCGAAGTGACGGACACGGCGATCGATCTCATCGAGTCCGAAGACCCGGACGCGATGGTGCTCAACTACGCGAACCCCGATATGGTCGGTCACACGGGTGACTTCGAGGCGGCCGTCGCGGCCGTCGAGGCCGTCGACGAACAGCTCGGCCGGCTCGTCGCCGCAATCGAGGAAGCGGGTGGCCACGCGCTCATCACCGCCGACCACGGCAACGCCGACGATATGGGGACGCCCGAGGAGCCCCACACCGCGCACACGACGAACCCGGTGCCGTTCATCTACCTGTCACCCGACGGTGACGACGACGGCCGGCAGGTCCGGAGCGGCGGGTCGCTCTGCGACATCGCACCCACGATGCTCGAACTGATGGATATCGCGAAACCGGCGGTGATGTCCGGCGAGTCGCTGCTGGAGTGAACCGCCGGTAGAAAAGCGGGCCGGCCACCGCCGCGGAAAGACTACGGTGTCAGATATTCAACTATCTGTATGGCGAAACAGGTATCGGTCTTCCTCGCTGGCCTCGTCGTGGGCCTACTGGTCGCGGGCAGTGCCGTGTACGTCACGCCGCTTCCGCAGTCGTCCGTCGCAGTGCCGTCGATGACGACCACGACGGCGACTGGCTGTGCCGACGCCGACGCGCCGCGGGTATGGGTCGGACAGACGCCGACGTCCGAGTACCGAAGCGTCGTGTTCCAGAACTACACTTTCACGCACGACGATCCCGATCTGGAAATTCGTGCGAATCTGAGCGAGACCGCAGACGGCCGCTGGGTGCTCGCGTTTACGACGCGCCCGGAGACACCGAGCAAGCCCGCCGATCCCGACTGCGTCCCACAGACGACAGTGAGTTCGTCCGTCGCGCTCCCGCCGGACTACGAGACGCTCGATATCCGGCTTGACGGAGAGACGATCACGACCGTGCAGAACTCGGATAAACCGCGGTTCCACTATCTGAACGAGACGGCGTCGTGACCGCGTGAGAAACGCTGTCGCTCGTGGATATAGATCGAAATGCGAGGGGAGGGATTTGAACCACGGTCGCAGCGAAACTGCTCCCTGATTCAAACCTCTCCGTGGCGATCGAACCGTTCGCTGACGCTCACGGATTCGAGTGCGAGGGGAGGGATTTGAACCCACGGACTCCTACGAGAGCGGATCTTGAGTCCGCCGCCTTTTCCAGACTCGGCCACCCTCGCGCAGTCTTCGGTATTGGTTCCCGGAGGTTTAACCCTCCGATTTTTCGCCGACTCACATCGCGGCGAACGGCGCGTATCCCGGCCGGCGTTACGCGAACCGTTCGCGGACTCGCGCAGGGACTTCGAGTGCGACCGCAGCGGCGATGGCGGGCGCCAGAACCGCGAGGACGACGAGTGCGACACCGCCACCGACGACTGCCAGCGCGAGCAGCGCGAGCAGGAGGATCGGCGCGGCGACGACGACGAGTCCGCGAGCTACCACGTCGGTAATGCCCGCCGCGTAGTCCGCGAGCGCGCCCGGAATCTCCCGGACGCCGGGTTCCTTCGACATATCCGACCCGACGCGGGCCGGGATCAAAGAACTGTCCCCATCGCGTCGCGCGGGGCGCAAGCGGGGCGCGTCGTGCGGGGCTCCGAGCGAACCCCGTCCCTACCAGTCGATGACCTCGCGGTCACGCCAGAACAGGCCGGCCGGCGACTCCGGCTGGAAGCGACAGAGCCACGTCGGGGTCGCTGCTCCCTCCTCGATCGAGCGGTCGGCGTCCTCGCCGCCCATCTCGGTCTGCACCCAGCCCGGACAGACCGAGTTCGCGAGCAGTCCCTGTTCGGCGTACTCGCCGTGGAGGTAGGCGGTGAGGCCGTTGAGTCCCGTCTTCGAGACGCGGTAGGCCGGCGAGCCGCCGGACTGTCCCTCGCCGAGCGCGCCCATCCCCGAGGAGACGTTGACGACGCGACCGCCGTCGGTCTGCAACAGCAGCGGCACCATATGCTTGCAGACGAGCATCGGGCCGCGGAGGTTCGTCGCCAGCGTGCGGTCGATCGTCTTCACCGACTCGGAGACGATGTCGGAATCGAACTCCGCGACGCCGGCGTTGTTGACGACGATGTCCAGCCGGCCCGCCGACTGGAAGATCTCGTCGGCCGCATCGGAGATTTCGCCCTCTTGGGTGACGTCGACGAGGAGGTGCTCCCACTCGTCGGGGACGTCGTGGGTGATAGAGCGCGTCGCGGCGAAGACCGTCGCGCCGAGATCGTGGAGGTTCGCGGCGATCTGACGCCCGAGGCCGCGGTTGGCCCCGGTGACGAGCGCGACCTGTCCGTCGAGCGAGTCGTACAGTTCCGGCTCCGGTGGGTCCTCGGTCATCGTCGGAGGAACGCGACGGGCGTAAAAGGGGGTTCCGTCTCGGTCGTCCCGGAGGCAGACTACTCCTCGAAGTCGCGACGCATCGCGATCTCGAACCACGGACAGAGGCGCAGTTGGCGGTACCACTGCGGATGCTCGTGGAGGTGTTCGTAGTCCGCCCACAGCAGCCCCGCGATCTCGTCCTCGTCGGGGTCCAGGCTGGTGTCGTCGAGCGTCACCTTCAGGACCGAACAGACCTCCCACTCCAGGCCGGCGTTCTCGTAGTAGCGCTTGTACTCGAATTTGTCCGTCACGCGGAGGTCGCTGTACTGGTCCGGCGTGATGCCGAGTTCCTCTTCGAGTCGCTGCGCGGTCGCGTCGACCTGGGACTGTCCCTCGACCGGGTGCGAGGCCACGGTGCCGTCCCAGTGCGTGTCCCAGAGCCGCTTTCCGGGCGCGCGCTGGCCGAGCAGGATGCGGCCGTCGCCGTCGAAGACGAGGCAGGTGAACGCCCGGTGACGGACGCCGTCGCCGGTGTGGGCGTCGAGTCGGTTGACGAGGCCCGTCCGGTTGTCGTCGCTGTCGACTGCGATTACGTCCTGCATAGCGTTCTCGTGGAGGTCGGCCCCGCCACTCTCGCCGCTCTCGGCGGTCGCGGCGGCGTCGTCGCGCTGATCTGCACTCATACTCGTCTCGTCGGCGAGGGGGAACAAGGAGTCTTCGATGCGAACCGGCGTCGGACACCACGCGCACAGGACGCTCCGGGGGCCTCAGCCCCCCTCACCGTCGAATCGCGGCACGTCCGCGTCTGCGGGGAGTCGCTCGCGCCACCCCGTCGCGTCGTCGAGCGCGGCGAACGCCTCGCGTTCGGGCCGTCCCCCGCAGCGCTCGACGGTCTCGGCGAAGTAGCGGAGCCGCGCGAGCAGTTCGTCGGTGTCGTAGGCGGGGACGTCGAGTCGGGACGTTGCGACCGTCGCCTCGATCACGGCCCCGAAGCCGCGATTGATCGTTGGGACCGTCGTCTCGACGACCGCTGACTCGCCGGGCGTGAGTTCCCACCGCTCCCAGCGCGTCCCGCTTGACTCGCCGGCCTCGACCTGCTCGACGGCGATGTCGACCCAGGCGTGCGCGTCCGGGAGCACGGGAGCGTCCTCCTCGCGGATCGTCACTGCTGCGTCGACGAACGTCCGCGGGTCAGAGACGAACTGCACCACGCCGCCGCCCTGCCGGTGGAAGTTCCGGCGCGTCCGGGTGTTGCCCCACGTCGTCGCCGTCACCGGGGCCGGGTCCTCGTCGCCGCCGCTCTCGTCGGGCGCGTGCAGTCCGAGCGCGGCGACGTTCCAGCGGTCGTTCGGACCGAGCGTCGTCACCACCGATTCAGTGACGCCGCGGAGGTCGACCGGCCACTCGTCGCCGTCGGTGGCGGTGCCTGCATCGTTCGGGTCGCCGCCCCCGCCGTTCACACCTCGACCCCCCATTCGAGCGCGACGAACGTCGCCGCGGTGAGCAGATCGGCGGTCGTGCCCGGGTTGATCCCGGCCGCGACGAACGCCTCGTCGAGTTCGGCGACGGCGTCAGGATCGCCGCGCGCGTCGGCGGCGCGCCGCATCACGTCGGCGGCGACCTCGGCGCCGTGCTTCGTCCGCACGAGCGTGTCCTCGTCGCGGGCGAGCCGGTCGACGAACGCCCGCGAGATGCGGTCGGTGACCGGCCCGTCGTCGTCGCGGATCGCCGCGGCGGTCTCGAACGTCCGCTCGAATCCCGTCGTCCACTCCCTCGCGTTGCCGTCGCCCTCGCTCTGCGCCATCACGTCGTAGAGCGTCAGCCCGCGCTCGCGCAGCGCTGGGACCGCGTCCGCGCCGCGGCGCGCGTCCAGATCGGACAAGTCTTCCGGCGGATCGCCGACCGCGACGTCGACGTGTTCGAACGCGCGGTAGAAGTCTGCCGCGTCGGCGACGGTCGTCGATTCGACGACGTCCGCGACCTCCTCAGGCGAGAGCGATCGCCCGTCGACCGCCGCCGCGCGGACGAGCGGGACGAGCAAGAGGAGACAGCCGAACTGCGTGTTTCCGCCGGACTGCTCGCTCATCCCCGCGACGGCGCGCTCGAAGGCGACGCCGACCGGCGCGCCGGCGGCCGCGCGCCGAAGGCCCGCACCCGATCCGACTGCGCCCGCGAGGAAGTGCTCGATCCGGAGCTCCGCGAGGTCGTGGTCGCGGTCGACGTTCCCCGGCTTGGGTGCGGACCCGACGTCGAGCAGCAGCGCGATCTGGGCGTTCTCGGCTGGTCCACGCCGGCCGCCGGCCGCCCCGGCGACGCGAGGATCGTTCACTGTGCGTCGACCTCCTCGTGCGAGCCGGAGGTCCTCCCGCTGTTCTGTGCAGTGTCCGTCCGCTCTACGCGGTCCGTTTCCGCGAACCACTCGTCGACTGCGCGATGGACGCGACGACGGACTCGGGCGTCGGTGCTCGGCCGGCCGATGCTCACCGCATCGGCGCCGTACTGGAGGTACTCGCGGACGCTCTCGCGGTCCCGGACCTCGTTGTTGGCGACGACGAACAGATCTGGTGCGGCGTCGACGACGTCGGCGACGACGGCTTCGGAGTCCATCGCGTCGACGTGGATCGCGTCCGCACCGGCGGCGTCGATTTCCTGTGCAATCTCGGCGAGGTCGACGCCGGAAACCTCAGTACGGACCTTCACGCTTACCACCGCGCCGGCGTCGCTCGCAACTTCGACGGACTCACACAGGCGATCGGTGTCTTCGAGCAATGACTCCCCGCAGCCGACCTCGCACATCTCGGTCTGTCGGCAGTGGGCGTTGATTTCGAGGATCGCGTCGTGTTCGGCGCAGATCTGCGCAGCGTCCGCGATCGGCTCCAGCGTCGCGCTCCTGACGTTCACACCTGGACGGATCGGCACGTCAGAGAGCGCGTCGAGTTGGTCCTCGACGAATACGAGGGGGTCGTCGGGGAGAAACTCCTCGCGGTCGCGTGCGACCAGTTTGCGGGCCGCCTCGCGGGTCGCCTCGTCGAGTGCAACGCCGCCGAGGAACGCCGCGCCGGCGTGGTCGCTCCCCGCGCGAGCCCAGGCGGCGTCGGCCTCGCCGCTGAGACTCGCGAGCGCGACGCGCGGCTCGAACATCAGGCGGCCTCCGCGAGCGCCGTCGCTGCGGCGCGAGCGACGCGCTCGGCGTCGCCCGGGCCGTCGATCCGCGTGTCCGTCCGCACGACTGGCCGGTCGAGGTCGGTTCCGTCCGCCTCGTCGAGGACGAACGCGTCGGCGAACGGATACGCAGCGGCGACGCCCGCCGTCGAGGGCTCGCGGCCGACGCCCGCCATCAACTCCGCGGCGGGCCCCGAGAAGACCTCGTCTTCGACGAACGGCGAGACGGCGACGACGGGCGTCGAATCGAGCGCGTCGGCGAATTCGTCTATCGCCAGCATCGGCCCGAGGCTCGTCACGGGATTCGACGGCCCGACGACGACCGGCTCGGCGAGCGCTTCGCGCACTTCGGGCGTTGGCGTCGCAGATGACGCGCCGCGGAACTCGACGTCCGTCACCGCAGGCTCCGCGCGCCGGTGTACCCAGTACTCCTGGAAGTGCATCGGACCCTCCTCTGTGTGGACGATCGTCGCGACCGGGTCGTCGCTCATCGGCAGCAGTTCGACGTCGAGATCGAAGGCGTCCGCGAGCGTTCTCGTGACCTCGGTGAGCGAGTGTCCTTCATCGAGCAGCGAGGTCCGGGTGACGTGGACCGCGCGGTCGCGGTCGCCGATCTGCATAAACTCGGCGACGCCCGAGAAGCGCCGCCAGCGGGCGATGTCGCGGCCGGCGGTCTGCGCGTCGTCGTCCAAGTAGCGCGGTCCCTCGTCGAATCCGGCCGCGTCGGCCAGCCGGCGGAGTTCCTCGTGGGTCGCGGTCGTGTCGTCGGCGATCCCCCACCACGTCTCGGTGTCGAGGACGTCGCCGCCGTGGAAGAGCACGGTGTCGACGTCCGGGCAGACGAGGTGCCCCCCGAGTTCGACGTCGTCGCCGGTGTTCGCGACGACAGTCGTCTCCGCAGGGTCGAACACCGGCTCCGCGCCGTCGAGAAGCTTCGGCGTGCCCGTCCCGCCGGCGAGAAACGTGACCATACCGGGCCAAGGTGGTCCGACCGTTTGAACGTTCCTTCACCGGCAGCGGTCGCTGTGGGCCCGGCATTCGAGGAGCGCCGCCGGACTGAGACCGGCCAGTCGAGGGCCGTCCGGGCGGGGGCTATTTGCAGCCGGCTCGCGCAGGTCGGGTATGAACGCGATCAAGGACAGCGTCCACGACTACATCTCGCTCGGCCCTGTCGCGCGCGACCTCCTCGATACGCCGCTGCTCCAGCGCCTCCGCCACGTCAAACAGCTCTCGACGGTCCGGCTCGTCTACCCCTCCGCGAATCACACCCGCCTCGAACACTCGCTGGGCGTCTACCACCTCGCCGACCGCGCGCTCGAACACCTCGGCATCGACGGTGAGCGGGCACGACACGTCCGCGCGGCCGCACTGCTGCACGACGTCGGGCACGGCCCGTACGGCCACCAGACGGAGGACGTCATCCGGCGACGAACCGGTGCGGACCACGACGAGATCGGGTGGCTACTGGATGAGACTGAGGCGGCGGCGGTCCTCCTCGCTCACGACCTCGATCCCGCGCGGGTCGCCGCGCTCGTCCGCGGCGAGGGCGAACTCGGACAGCTCGTGTCGGGCGAACTTGACGTCGACCGGATGGACTACCTCGTCCGCGACGCCCACCACACCGGCGTCCCCTACGGTACGATCGACGTGGGGCGACTCGTCCGAGAGCTTCGCTACCGAGACGGCCGACTCGTTCTCGCGGCGGGAAACGTCCAGACCGCCGAGTCGCTGCTGCTCGCCCGCGCGCTGATGAACGGGACGGTGTACCGACACCACGTCTCCCGCATCGCGGGCGCGATGCTCGAACGCGCCTCGATCCGACTGCTCGACAGCGAGGGCGGCACATCAGGCCCGTCCGGGTCACGGGGTGACGTCGACGTCGAGACCTTCCGCCGGATGGCCGACCACGACCTGCTGGTCGCGCTCCGGGAGACGACGCCCGACCTCGCCCGCCGGATCGAGTACCGCGACCTCTACAAGCGGGCCGTTTGGGAGCCGCTCGGGAGCGTTCCCGCGGACGTCGTCGGGATGGGACACGAGGCGTCCCGCGAGGCGGCCGCCGAGACTGCCGACCGCGCCGGCGTCGATCGGGACCACGTCCTGCTGGACGTGCCGCCGCGACCACGGTTCAAGGAGTCCCGCTCGCGCGTCGTCGTCGACGGGGCCGTACAACAACTCTCGGAGGCCTCCGAACTCGTCGACGCGCTCCGGGCCGCCGAACGCGCACAGTGGCGGCTCGGCGTCTACGCTCCCGCTGACGTGGTCGACGACGTCGAGACCGCAGCGACGGCCGTTCTCGGCCTCGCCGAGTGACAGGAAAAACTGTTTCAGGAATCGTCCGCGTTCGACGCGTCGGACGCGGACGCAGAAACGCCGCGCTACTCCGCCTGCTCGCCGACGAGCCCCTCGACCAGTTCGTCGGCGACGACCTCGGCCGACAGGAGCGCAGGATCGATAGCGAGGTCGGTCTGACCGCGCGCGAACTCCGGCAGGGAGTCGGTGGCGTAGGTCACGACCTTGATGTCCGGGTTCGCCTCCTTCGCAACCGGGATGGCCGACGCGTCGTCCATATCGGTCAGGACGAGGGTGTCGGCGTCGTCGAGACCGGCCGCAGCGAGCGACTCGCGGTTCGCGATGCCCTCCACGCGGACGACCTCCGCTCCGAGCGCTTCGAGCGCGTCTCCGAGTCCGTCGACGTCGGGGCCAGCGACCAGGATCATCACTCGTACTCGATGGTCGCGGGCGGTTTGTGCGTCACGTCGTAGACGACGCGGGCGACGTTCTCGTTCTCGCCGGTGATCCGCGATTGGATGCGCTGAAGCGTCTCCCAGGGGAGTTCCTGTGCCCGCGCGGTCATCCCGTCACGGGACTCGACCGAGCGAACCGAGACGATCCAGCCGTGGACGCGGTTGTCGCCCTTGACGCCGGTCCCCTTGCCGATGACGGCCGCGAAGGCCTGCCAGGGATCGTGCTCTTCGGTCTCCTCTTCGACGATGTGACACGCCTCGCGGGCGACCTCCACCTTCTCGCGGGTGACCTCGCCGACGACGCGGATGGCGAGCCCCGGACCGGGGAACGGCATCCGCTCGGAGATGATCTCCTCTAAGTCGAGCGCGCGGGCGACCTCGCGAACCTCGTCCTTGTACAGTTCGCGGACGGGTTCGACGATGCCCTCGAAGTCGACGACGTCCGGGAGCCCTCCGACGTTGTGGTGGGATTTGATGTTGCCTTCCGACTCGATCCGGTCGGGGTAGATCGTCCCCTGAACGAGGTAGTCGGCGTCGGCGTCCTTCGCCTCGCGCTCGAACTCCCGGATGAACTGCTCGCCGATTGCGTGGCGCTTCTCCTCGGGGTCGGTGATGCCCGAGAGCGCGTCGAGGAAGCGGTCCTGCGCCTCGACGACGCGGAGCGAGTCCATATACGAGAACGTCTCGCGGATCTGTTCGGTCTCCTCTTTCCGCATCAGCCCGGTGTCCACGTAGACAGACGTGAGCTGATCGCCGATCGCGCGGTACGTCAGCGCCGCGGCGACCGAGGAGTCGACGCCTCCCGAAAGCGCGATGATGGCGTTTTCGTCGCCGACCTGTTCTGAAATCTCTTCGACCGCTTCGTCGATGAATGAATCAACGTCGACCATTAGGCTTGCACCTCAGTTTCGTCAGTCAGTTCACGCGCGTCCAGTTCGCCGGTGACCGCGTCGAGAAAGCCCACGAACGGCGGGCTGGCTCGGTCCGGTCGCGACCGGAACTCGGGGTGGAACTGCGTCCCGAGGAAGAACGGGTGATCGGTTCGTTCGAGGATCTCCATCCGGTTGTTGGCCCGCCCGGAGAAGTCGAGCGCGCCTTCTTCGAGCCGCTCGATGTACTCGGGGTTGACCTCGTAGCGGTGCCGGTGCCGCTCGGTACAGACCGTGTCGCCGTAGACGTTCGCGGCGAGCGAGCCGGCTTCGATCTGCGTGTCGTGTGCGCCGAGCCGCATCGTGCCGCCCATCTCGTCGACCTCGTACTGCTCGGGCAGGATGTCGATGACGGGGTGTTCGGTGTCGGGGTTCAGCTCTGCGGAGTGGGCGTCTGGGAGTCCCAGGACGTTCCGCGCGTGTTCGACGACCGCCATCTGGAAGCCGAGACAGAGCCCCAGGAAGGGCACGTCATTCTCGCGGCAGTACTCGATGGCTTTCAGTTTGCCCTCGGTCCCGCGGGAGCCGAAGCCGCCGGGGACGACGACGCCGTCGGCCCCTTTGAGTCGGTCCTCGTGGTGATCGAGCATCTCGTCGGAGTCGACCCACAGGACGTTCACTTCTGTCCGGCGCTCGATGCCCGCGTGCTTCAGCGCCTCGTGGACGGACATATAGGCGTCTTCGAGGTCGTACTTGCCGACCAGTGCGATGTCGACCTCGTCGGTCCGTTCGCGGGTGACGAGTTCGCGCCAGCGGTTGTCGCGTTCGGCCGGCGGCAGCGCCTCGGAGTCGAGGTCGAGCCGTTCCATCACGTGCTGGTCGAGGCCCTCCTCTTCGACCATCAGCGGGACGTGATAGACATCCTCGACGTCGGAGTTGGAGAAGACGGCCTCCGTCGGAACGTCACAGAACAGCGCGATCTTCTCTTTCGTCTCGGGATCGAGTTCGTTCTCACAGCGGCCGACGAGGATGTCGGGCTGGAGCCCGATCGAGCGGAGTTCCTTGACGGAGTGCTGGGTGGGCTTTGTCTTCTGTTCGCCGTTCTTCGAGTAGGGGACGAGCGTGACGTGGGTAAAGAGAATATCCTCGTCGTCCTCCTCGTGGGCGAACTGCCGCAGCGCTTCGAGATACGGCATCCCCTCGATGTCGCCGACGGTGCCACCGACCTCGACGATACAGACGTCGGTGCCCTCGGCGGCCTCGCGGATGCGCCGTTTGATGTCGTCGGTGATATGTGGGATGATCTGGACGGTCTTGCCCAGGTAATCGCCCGCGCGTTCCTTCTCGATGACGTGCTGGTAGGTCTTTCCCGTCGTGACGTTGTGATCCGAGGTCATATCGACCCCGAGGAAGCGCTCGTAGTTCCCCAAGTCGAGGTCGACCTCGCCGCCGTCTTTCAGAACGTACACTTCGCCGTGCTGGTAGGGATTCATCGTCCCCGCGTCGACGTTGAGGTACGGGTCGATCTTGACCGCCGTCACGTCGAAGCCGGCGTTCGAGAGCAGACGGCCGGTGCTGGCTGCGGTGATACCTTTGCCCAGTCCGGACATCACCCCGCCGGTCACGAAAATGAACTTCCGACCCAGCGTGGGGTCGTACCCGGTGTCGGGTTCCTTCGGCATACCGAGTGTGCGCGAGGCCGCATCAAAACCGTTTCGGAGCGACCGATCCCCTGCGAGCGACCCACACGCATAGTTGTCCGAATCTTCCCGTCTCACCCTTCCTGCAGCGCGTTACTCCGCCGCGGTCGACTCCTGTCCCACGACTTCGTCGCCCTTTAGATCGACCCGCTCGACGCCGGGTACTTCGAGGACGAGATCCGGGCCGAACGCGGACGCCGGCGTCTGATAGCCAGTCGGTGCCTCGCCGTCGAGCACTTTCTCGGCGAGCAACAGTGCCGTCCGAACCGTCATCCGATACGTGTCGGGTGTGCGGAGGCGCGAGACGACGCGGTCGTTGCTCGACCTGGCTTCGCCCCAGATGTGCGCTTCCCCCGCGGAGCGGGCCGCTTCGTCGGGTCCCTCGACGTACCGGTCGACGAGCCACGAGAGGGCGCGCTGCACCTGGTCGGCGTCGAGCACGCCGCCGGCGTACCTGGAGAGCGAGAATGCCCGACGTGCGTTCTTCGGAAGCGAGAGGTACACGTCGATGTTCGGAATCCCAGTCGAGTGATACGCCGTCGAGAGGTCGCCCCACGGGATCGAGATCGCCCGGCGCAGCCCGTCGCCGAAGTCGACGACGCGGGTCCGCGCGCCGATCTGCTCGAAGCGGAGGTCGCCGTCGCGTCGGACCGCTCCGCCGGAACCGATGTCCGACAGCATCGTCTTCAGCGTTCCCGGCGAGACGCCGCCCTCGGATTCGAGTGCGAGCGAGAGGTGGGTCGCGTCGGGCAGGCGACGGTGGAGGTGCGCCGCGAGGCAGTCGGTCGGGACGACGTCGAAGCCGACTCCCGGCATAAGCGTCACGCCGGCGGCCTCGGCGTCGCCGCCGCGGCGGCGGATCCGCTCGAAGACCTGCAGTTCGCCGGTGATGTCGAGGTAGTCCGTCTCGGTCTCGATACAGGCGTCGACCATCGGATCGGCCGTCTGGTCGAACGGCCCCGCGCAGTTGAGGACGACGTCGACGTTGCCCAGGTGGTCGGCGGCGGCGTCGACCGCGAACGGTCGAGCCTGGAGGCCGTGGGCGGTGGCGACACCGCGCGTCTTCGTGCGATCGCGGCCGGCGACCAGCGGTTCGTAGCCGTGCTCTACCGCTCGTTCGACGACGAGACGACCGGTGTATCCGTAGGCGCCGTAGACGAGGAGTCGGGGAGAGTCGGAGTGGGACATACGGCTATGTTGGTGCGGAACTGACAAAGGAACACCGGCGTCAGTGGATCGACGCCCACTCCGGGCACCGAAACTGTCGAGAGCGTGGCAATCGAAAGTCCAGTATGGACTTCCCGGCGCTCGGACTCGGAACGTACAAGCTGACCGACCCCGAGACGTGCCCGGCCGCCGTCGCGACGGCTCTCGATCTCGGGTACGACCACGTCGACACCGCCCAGGGGTACGGCAACGAGGCGCTCGTCGGAGAGGGCCTCGCGCGCGCCGATCGCGACGCCGACGAGGTGCTCGTGGCGACGAAGCTCGATACGGACAACCTCGGCTACGACGACGTGATCGAGAGCGCACGCGCGAGCGCCGCGCGCCTCGACGTGGACACGATCGATCTCCTGTACGTCCACTGGCCCGCTGCGGACTACGACCCCGACGAGACGCTGCCGGCGCTCGACGCGCTCGTCGACGAGGGCGTCGTCGGCCACGTGGGCGTGAGCAACTTCGGCCCCGACCAACTGGAGGCGGCGATCGAGCGCCTCGACGCCCCGCTCGCAGCGCATCAAGTCGAGATGCATCCGCTGCTCCCCCAGCGGGAACTCCACGAACTCGCGGTCGAACACGAGCACCGGCTCGTCGCGTACTCGCCGATCGTCCGCGGGCAAGTCGCGGACGTGCCGACGATCGTCGACGTCGCCGAGAAACACGACGCGACGCCGGCGCAGGTGTCGATCGCGTGGCTGCTGGCGAAGGAAAACGTCACGCCGATTCCGAAGGCGGCCACGCGGGCGCACATCCGCGAAAACTACGCGGCACTCGACCTCGAATTAGAAGAGGAAGACGTCGCAGCGATCGACGGTATCGACCGCCGCCACCGCGTCGTCGACGCTCCCGATGCGCCCTGGAATCAGCCGTAGCCGTCCCATCATCCCGGTGGGCAGGGACGACGACTCTCTCGAACGAGCGTTTATATACGGAGCCGGGACCATCCCCGCCGTGACGTAGGACGCACCCCGCGTCGGGCAGCGGTCGTTCGGCACGTCGACGCGGGAGTCAGCCCGAGCCATCGGGTGTTGCTGTGTCGACTGTTCGCCCAGATTCCCTTCGGAGGCGGGGTGTCTCAGCGGTTCTGACTGATAGGGATTATCGTAAGTCTGCATAGATGTCTCGCCGGACGGTACGGCGAGAATCTCTGAACAGTTACGATAATCCCTATGAGAGATCGCAGCCTACCCCGTGTTCTTCATTCCTGCAGCGATGCCTTTCACCGTCAGCCGGAGCGTCTGCTCCTCGTCGTCAGTTCGGTGCGTCTGTGCGAGCAGATGCGTCTGCAGGAGGTTCAGTGGGTCGACGTAGGGGTTCCGTCGACGAAGGCTCTCGTCGAGCCACTCGCGCTTGAGCAGCGCCTCCCGGTCGGTAACGTCGAGTACGGCGTCGCGAGCGCGCTCGTACTCCGCTTGGAGGTGCGGGAAGAACTCCTCACGGAGCTCCGGATCCGCGAGTTCGGCGTAGTGCTCTGCGATGTCGAAGTCGGTCCGCGCGAGCGCCAGCGACGCGTTGTCGAGCGTCGTCCGGAAGAACGGCCACTCCTCGTACATCTCCTGGAGAACGTCGAGGTCGCCACCCTCGTCGAGATACGTTCGGATTCCCGCACCGAGCGCGTACCAGCCGGTGATGATGCAGCGCGACTGCGTCCAGGAGAACACCCACGGGATCGCCCGCAGGTCCTCGACGGTGCGTTCGCCCGATCGCGACGCGGGCCGGGAGCCGAGGTTCAGGTCCTCGATGACGCCGATCGGCGTCGCCTGCCCGAAGTACGAGACGAAGCCGTCGGATTCGAGCAGGTCGCGGTACTGCTTTCGGGCCGTCGTCGCCATCTCGTCCATCGCGTCGACCCACTCCTCGCTGACGTCCTCTTCGGGCACGCAGATCGCCTGGTAGCGCGCGCGAACCTGCGCGTTCAGCATCTGTTCGAGGTTCCGCTCGGCGATCTGTGGGTTCGCGTACTTCTCGGCGATGGCCTCGCCCTGTTCGGTAAACTTAATCTGTCCGGTGACTGTCTCGTTGGGGAGCGCCAGCATCGCCTCGTTCATCGGTCCCCCGCCGCGCGAGATGGATCCGCCGCGTCCGTGGAACAGTCGCATCTTCACGTCGAAGTCGTCACAGATGTTCGCCAGGCGACGCTGATTCTTGTAGAGGTCCCAGTTCGCGGCCAGGAACCCGTTCTCCTTGTTGGAGTCGGAGTAGCCGAGCATAATCTCCTGGACGTCGTTGCGGGCGTCGAGCGCCTTCGCGTAAGCCGCGTTCTCGAAGAGCGTCCCCATAATCCGGCGCGCACCGTTGAGCGCCGACTCCGTCTCCAAGAGCGGCACGATGTCGAGTCCGCAGTGGTCCGGGAGTGAAACGACACCTGCCTGGTCGGCGAGGAAGAGTACCTCCAGCACGTGACTCGGTTCCTCGGTCATCGAGATGCAGTACGTGTCGATGGCGCTGACGCCGAACTCGCGTTGCCACTCGCCGAGCATCTCGAAGCGTCGCAGGACGCGCGCGGCCGTCTCGGAGACGTCACCGGGTTCGTCGAGATCGAGGATCGGTTCGTCCTGGAGAATCGCCTCGGTCAGCACCTCGATCCGCCCGTCTTCCTCGCGGCCGTAGTAGTCGATGCCCTCGTGTTCGAGTGCCTCGTGGACTGCTTCGGTGTGGTTCTCCTGATGGTCGCGGAGGTCCAGACTCGCGAGCGTGAATCCGAAGGTGTCGACCTGCCGCATCAGCGGTTCGACGTACTCGTCGGCGACGACATCCGCGCCCGTCGATCGGAGACTACGGTCGATGACTTCGAGGTCGTCGAGGAACGCCGCCTCGTCGCCGTAGCCGTCCGGCCGGACGTCCTCGATGCGACGGAGGCGCTCGCGCATCAGCTTCAGTTTCTGACGGTACGGTTCGCCCGGGTAGCGCTCTTTCGCCTCGTCGGCGACCCCCGGCAGCCGCGAGCGATCAGCCTTCAGCGAGCGTTCCAGTTCGGCCCCGATATCGATGCGGCGACCGTCTTGACTCAACACGCCCGAGAGACGCTTGAGAGACTGGCTGTACTTTTCGAGCACCACCGATCGCTGCCGTTCGAGCGTATCGGTCGTCACTTCGGGCGTGACGAATGGGTTGCCGTCACGATCCGAACCCGCCCACGACCGGAACTCGAAGAGTTTGGGAACGTCGACCTCCGGATACTCGTCTGCGAGAAGATCCTCGAACTCGGCGTAGACTTCGCCGACGACGTCGAAGAGGATAGATTCCAGATACCACTGGACGTTCCGCGCTTCGTCCTGTGGTTCGGGGCGGCGCTCGCGGACCTGCGACGTCTGCCAGAGGCTCGTGACCTCGGCGTCGATCTTCCGCCACAACTGATCGTGTTCGCGGTCCGTCACGCGCCGTTCGTCGAGTTCCTCTAGCCGGCTCGCGATCGACCGAAGTTTCGCCTTCACCGTCTTCCGGCGGGCCTCGGTCGGATGTGCGGTAAACGTCGGCTCGATGAGAACGTCGTCGAGTACCTGCTGGACGGTTCCGGCGTCGGCATCGGCTTCGATGAGCGTCTCGACAGTCGCGACGAGTCCGTCTTCGAGGTTGTCCGCCTGGGACGCCTCACGGACGACGCGTGCGCGTTCGCGCTCCTCTGCGAGATTGATGAGTTCGAAGTACGTCGTAAACGCGCGGGCGACGACGCTTTCGCCCTCCGGCGAGAGGCCGTCGAGTAGTCGGTCGAGTTCCGCCCGGGACTCCCGTTCGCCCTTCCGGTACGAGATGGCGGCGGTCCGAATGTCTTCGACGGTCTCGAACGATCCCCGTGACGTCTGCTCGGCCAATACGTCGCCCAAGAGCGCTCCAAGCTCACGGACGTCCTGATTTACGTCCCTACTGTGTAATCCCATACCGTGGCATATTCTGTCGTCCGACTAAAAAACCACCGAGTTGTCGAGAAATTTCCATTCTGTGTTTCGGGTCGAACGCCCTTTCAGATCTGGATCGAAATCCGTGATATTATCTAAGCGACCGTCGGGGCCCAAGCGACGAGAGACGGACCAGGGGTTTCGTCATCCTTTTTACCGGCGGGACGAACACTCGGGTATGAGCGAGCGCGACAAGTACCCGGCGGACTCGGGTCGCCGCCGATTCGTCAAAGGTGTCGTGGGGGGCGCGGCACTCGCCGGCGTCGGCGCGACGGGTGCGGCCGCAATCAATTCTGCGACGACGTCGCCCGGTGCGGGTGGCGGGTCGACGCAGGCGTACGCCATCGAGAACACCGCGGGTCCGGCGCCGCGCGGAATGCCACAGATCCCCGTCGAGATCGACGACGAGGGGTATCTCAAGGGCGTCTGGCCCGAAGTCAAGACCGAACAACAAGGAGGCATATCGATCCAGATCGCCGAGACGGAGGACTACAAGGGCTCGGGCGTGGCCTACACGTCGGAGTGGTTCCAGTACTGCGGCGTCGAATCCTACGCCGGGATCGAGCCCGGTTACGACTCGGACAACTACTTCCGCGTCGGCTCGAACCCCGGCTACGACTGGGAGAGTGAGACGTACTCCGAAGGCGACAAACTCCACGTCGACGACTTCTCCGACTACAAAGAGTGGTCCAACGACGTCGGTGATCCGGGGCTCGGGAAACCGGCGACAGGCCGGTGGCGCTCGGAGGACGCCGAGGACGTAATTCCGATCCAGGTCATCAAGTCCGAACAGGTCGAAGAGATGGCACAGAACGACCCCTGGATCGAAGCCTCGACGGAAGAAGGCTTCATCGCGTGGCTCAACAAGTGCACGCACTTCTGTTGCGTCCCGAAGTACAAGAGCGAGGGCTCGGCGAAGTTCAACGCCGAAAACGACGTCTACTGCCAGTGCCACCAGTCGGTCTACGACCCGTACAGTCTGGTACAGACGCTCTTCGTCGCCCGTCCGCGCCCGACCGAGTAGCGTCGCAGTCTCGGCGCCGGACCGGCCTGGATTCACAACCGGTCCATTTTCTCACACCGATAGCGGTATCTGCGCGTCCTCCGCGCTCGATCGCACGATCTCGTGCGGTCGCCTGCCCGATTAGACAAACGCTACAGTCGCGGACACGTCATTTTCGGACACATTCATGTAGGTAGCCCTCACAGAGTGAGGTAGTATGAGTGGGGGCGGGAGCGAGCCGGAGGCCGACAGCGCGGAGCTTGCCGCATCTGAGATTCACGACGTGCTCCGGAACGATCGGCGGCGGCTCGTACTCGAACGGTTACGGGCGGGTGACGGTACCGAGACGGTCTCCGATCTCTCCGAGCACATCGGTGGCATCGAGGCCGACGAGTCGCCACCGCCGCGGAACGTCCGGCAGAGTGTGTACGTCTCGCTGCATCAAACGCACCTCCCGAAACTCGACAAACTCGGGATCGTCGAGTACGACCCCGACGGGAAGACCGTTTCGCTGGCCGACAACGCGGCAGACGTCGGCGTCTATATGGAGGTCGTCCCACAGTACGGCATCTCGTGGGCGGAGTACTACCTGGGACTCGGACTGCTCGGCGCGCTCTCACAGGTCGCGGCGATGATCGGCGTCCCCGTCGTGCGTGCGCTCAGCCCGGCGCTCATTGGGTTGTTGCTTTCCGGCGTCGTCGTCCTCTCCGCACTCTATCAACTCCTCACGCAGCGCAGTTCTCTGTGGCACCGACTCAGTGGTAACTGACCGGACCCAGCGCACACTGCAGGTGGCTGTGGCCGTCACGCTCAGGTACGTACCGCTCCCTCTCGACAGTAATGCCCGACACGGCCATCGCGTGGTTCCGCCGGGACCTGCGAACGCACGACAACGAAGCACTCGCCGCCGCTGCCGCGGCAGACCGAGTCCTCCCAGTTTACTGTGTCGACCCCCGAACGCACGGGGTACAGCCGTACGGTGGCGCCGACTCCTTCCGCTACGAGAAACTGGGGACGCGGCGAGCGCGCTTCCGGCGCGAATCTCTCGACGCCCTGCGCGACCGACTGCGCGAGGCCGGCTCGGACCTCCTCGTGCGTCGTGGTCGTCCCGAAGTCGTGCTGCCCGATCTCGCGGACGCCGTCGACGCCGACGTCGTGACGTTTCACGACCTCCCAGGACCGGACGAGCGAACGGTTCGTGCAGCGGTAACGGCGGCACTGCGAGAGCGCGACGTCACGCCGCGTCGGTTCTGGGGACGGACGCTTCATCACATCGCCGACCTCTCAACGCCGTACACCGCTATCAGCGACACCTACACGAAGTTCCGGAAGTCGGTCGAGGCCGACGCGACCGTCAGAGAGACGTATCCGCGACCGTCGCTGCCGCCGGTCCCAGCCGGCGACGACGCCGGCGTCGACGCTGACGCGGTTCGTCCCGGGTCGATCTCGGATGTCGGCGTTGCGGGCGGTTCGCCTGGTTCGCCGGACGCGGACCCCGGGGCCGGCGAAGACATCGAGACCGACGAAGCGGCCGCCGAAATCGACGAACGCGCGGTCCACCCCTTTCCGGGCGGGGAGGACGCCGCACTCGCCCGCCTGACGTCGTACATCTGGGAGGGCGACCACCTCCGCGAGTACCGCGAGACGCGAAACGGACTCGTCGGTCCCGACTACTCCTCGAAGTTCTCGCCGTGGCTCAACGAGGGCAGTCTCTCCCCGCGGCGCGTCTACGAGGAAGTGAAACGCTACGAGCGCGAGCGAGTCTCGAACGACTCGACGTACTGGCTGCTCTTCGAACTCCGCTGGCGGGACTTCTTTCAGTTCCAACTCGCGAAGCACGGCGCGCAGTTCTTCGCTCTCGGCGGTCTCAGACGTCGCGACGACGTCGACTGGCGATGGGACGAACAGGAGTTCGAACGGTGGCGAACCGGGCAGACGGGTATTCCCTTCGTCGACGCGAATATGCGCGAACTGAACGCGACAGGGTATCTGTCGAACCGCGGACGACAGAACGCCGCGTCCTTCCTCGTGAACGACCTCAAAATCGACTGGCGGCGCGGCGCGGCGTACTTCGAGACCGAACTCCTCGATTACGATCCGGGCTCGAACTACGGCAACTGGGCGTACATCGCGGGCGTCGGCAACGACTCCCGACAGCGGGCGTTCGACGTGCTCGCGCAGGCCCACCAGTACGACCCCAAAGCCGAGTACGTCACGCGCTGGATTCCCGAACTCGACGGGCTAGTCCCACAGAAGGCCCACGAACCGTGGACGCTATCGGAAGCAGAGCAGGCGAGACACGGGGTCGAACTCGGCGTCGACTACCCGCGTCCGATGATTGACCCCACGACGTCTGGCGAGGATCCCGTTTAGGGCCACGAGCGGCCGCGAAAGCGCCAGGAGGCGGTCGTGAGCGCCGTCACGAGGACGAACGCGATCAGCGAGAGCCGGGGGATCGTCAACAGGCCGTCCAACATCGGATAGAGGATCGACGAACAGCCGCCACCGACCGAACAGGTCCCGCCGACGCTGGGTTGGACCTGGAGGACTACGTGGTACGTCGCGACACCGAGACCGAGCAGCGAGAGCGGCAGCACGGTGCGAGCGACGCCCGGACGATCTTCGAGCGTCGCGACGCCCAGAACGATAACGAGCGGATACAACAGGATGCGCTGGTACCAGCAGAGCTCGCAGGGGACCAGTCCCAGCCCGAGGCTGAAATACAGGCTTCCGGCGGTGCCGATACCCGCGACGAGCGTCGCGAGTCCGAGCAACGGTCGCGTGCGCGACGTCATCGTCCCCGTTGAGACACCCCGGCCGCTTGAACGAATCGGTGGGTGGGACGTGACGAGAGGCAACCGGACCTGACAACCACTAGGGTAGTTCCAGGACCCCTCGTACCCGGACCGAATCACACCGTCGCGTAATCGCGGGAAGAAAGACTTATCATCGTTTCCCGACCGCAAACATCGTGAGGATAGTTATCAATGGGTATCGCCGAGACATACACACGCGGACGTCAGTTCGCGGTGGCACGGCCCGGTTCCGTTCTCTTGGCGCTCGTCGGGATCATCCTGTTGTACGACCTGCTCTCCGGTCTCGCGACCGGACAGACGTCGTTCAGCAGCGTCGGCTCGCTCGTCTGGGACGGGCTGATGCGCGGGCTGGTGATCGGTCTCGCGGGCATCGGGCTCTCTATGACGTACAGTATTCTGAACTTCGCGAACTTCGCGCACGGTGACTTCATCACCGCGGGCGCGTTCTCCGGGTGGGCGACGACGTACCTCGTCGCCGGCCTCGGTCGGGCCGACGTGGGGGCGCTGTTGCTCGTCGGCGCGGGCGGCTCCGTCTTCGGCGGAACGCTCGGCATCGGCGTCACCGGGACGCCGCTGGCCGTCGTCGCCGGCGCGCTCGTCGCCGGCGTCGCCACCGTCGTCCTTTCGCTGGGCATCGATCGGCTCGTCTTCAAGCCCATCCGCGACGAGGACGGCATCACGCTTCTCATCACGAGCGTCGGCGTCGCGTTCGCGCTGCGGTATCTGATGCAGTTCGTCTTTGGATCGAGCGTCCGCGGTACGACCTCCCAGCCGCCGTCGATCTCGCTGTATTTCGTCGACGGGGTGGTCCGTATCAACGCCCACGACATCGCGTTGGTCGTCGTCGCCGGGGGGCTGATGCTCGCCGTGCACCTGCTCTTGCAGATGACGAAACTCGGGAAGGCGATGCGGGCGATGGCGGACAACGAGGATCTCGCCCAGATCACGGGCATCCCGACCGAGCGCGTCGTGCGCTCGGTGTGGGTCATCGGCGGCGGCCTCACCGGCGTCGCCGGCTATATGTTCATCCTCTGGAAGGGCACGCTCGGCTTCAACGACGGGTGGCTCCTCTTGCTGCTTATTTTCGCCGCGGTCATCCTCGGCGGCATCGGCTCGATCTACGGCGCCATCGTCGGCGGCCTCGCGATCGGGCTGACAGCGTCGGTGTCGGTTATTTGGATCCCGTCGGCATTCGCTCGCGCGGCGGCGTTCGCCGTGATGATCGTCCTGTTGCTGGTGAAACCTGAGGGCATCTTCTCCGGGAGGTCCACAGCATGAGCGTCCGTGACGACGTCTCCGCTCGCTTGCCTGGTGGCGACGCCGGCCTCATAGTGGCCGTCCTCTTGGTGATCTACGCCGCGTACGTCCTGATCGGGGTGGGCCTCGGCTACTCGCTGCGTGGCCAACTCAACACCATCGCGGTCCTCACCTTCTACATCGGCGTCTTCGCGATGCTCGCGCTCGCGCTCAACCTCCACTGGGGGTACACCGGGCTGTTCAACATCGGCATCGTCGGCTTCATGGCTGTCGGTATCTACGTGATGGCGCTGGTCTCGAAACCGCTCTACGAGTCCGGCGGCGCGGCGCAGGTCGGCGGGCTCGGACTGCCGCTCGTCGTCGGCATCATCGCCGGGATGGTCGCAGCCGCGCTTCTCGGGCTGGTGATCGCGCTCCCGGCACTCCGGTTGCGGGCGGACTACCTGGCCATCGTGACGATCGCGATGTCCGAGATCGTCCGTTTCTCGTTCCTCTCGGGCGAACTCCAGCAGTTCCAACTGCTCGGCGAGCGCGTCGGCTTCGGCGGCGGATCGGGGCTCATCCTCGATTTCACCGACCCGCTGGAGGCGTTCTTCGGCTTCTTCGGCCTCTGGGACGCGTATCTGGGCTTCGTCGACTCGTTCGAGGTGCTCGTTCCCAACAACCCGAAGCCCGTCGTCGACGGCCTCGTCTACGGCGTGGTGCTGCTCTTCTTCGTCGCGGCGTTCTACTGGCTGCTCAAGCGCACGGGCGAATCGCCGTTCGGCCGCGTCCTCAAGGCCATCCGTGAGGACGAGGACGTCGCGAACTCGCTCGGGAAGAACACGAACCGGTTCAAAATTAAGGCGTTTATGCTGGGCTGTGCGCTGATGGGCCTGGCGGGCATCCTCTGGCTGATGACGAGCGGTGCCGTCACGCCGAACTTCTTCCGGCCGCGGATCACGTTCTTCGTGTGGATCGCGCTGATCATCGGCGGCGCGGGGTCGAACACCGGAAGCGTTCTCGGCGGCGCAGTCTTCGCCGCGCTGCTCTATCAGGGGCCGCGGTACCTGAAGAACCTCGTCGACACCGTCCTGCCGAACGCGGACGCGCCGTCGGGATTCGGTCCGGCGATCGCGCCGCTTATCTCGAATTTCGATCCGGCACCGCTGTTCTTCTACACGATCGACAGCATCCGACAACTCCAACTCGTGTTTATGGGACTCGTGCTCATCTGGCTGATGCACAACCGACCGGAAGGAATGCTCGGCTACCGCAAGGAGACGGCCGCCGGCATCCCGCTGACCGCGGCGCGAGCGCGCGGGACAGCGGAGACCGATGGCGGCGAATCCGGAGGTGGTTCCGATGAGTGAGGCGGCCGACGCGGGCGACGGCGACGAACCGGGTGTCGAATCCGGGGCCACGTCAGGCGCCGGTGCCGTCGGCGACGCGCCGACGGAACTGAACCTCGGCTCCGGCGGCCCGAGCGTCAGCGAGGAGTACCCGCTGCAGGTGGACAGTCTGCGGAAGTCCTTCGGCGGGATCACCGCCGTCGACGACGCGTCCTTCCAGGTCGAACGCGGGAGCCTCACCGGGCTGATCGGTCCGAACGGCGCCGGGAAGTCGACGACGTTCAATCTCATCACGGGGATGCTCCAGCCGGACTCCGGAACCGTGACCTTCGACGGTGAGGACATCACCGGGCAGAAGCCCCACGCCATCGCGAACAGGGGGCTCGTCCGGACGTTCCAGATCGCCCGCGAACTGCAGGAGATGACGGTGCTCGAGAATATGATGCTGGCACCGAAGTACCAGCGCGGCGAGGCGCTGTGGCGGTCGGTGACGCCGGGGTTCCGCGGCGACGTCATCGAACAGGAATCCGAGTTGCTCGACCGCGTCTGGAACGTGCTCGAGTTCTTCGAGATCGACCACATCGCCGAGGAGTTCGCTGGAAACCTCTCGGGCGGCCAGCGGAAACTCCTGGAGATGGCGCGAGCGCTGCTCACCGACCCGGATATGCTGCTGCTCGACGAGCCGTTCGCCGGCGTCAATCCGTCGCTGGAGCGGCGGCTCCTCGATCACATTCACGAACTCCGCGAGCAGGGGTACACGTTCCTGCTCGTCGAACACGATATGGACCTGATTATGGAGAACTGCGAACGCGTCATCGTCCTCCACCAGGGCCGGGTCCTGACGGAGGGCACGCCCGCAGAGATACAGGCGAACGAAGAGGTCATCGAGGCCTACCTCGGAGGGAACGTATGAGCGCCGACACGACTGGGGGAGCCGACGGCGACGGCGCCGCGGTCTCCCGCGAGACGATTCCGGAGCGCGGAGACCAGTCCTTACTCGAAGTACGGGATCTCGACGCCGGCTACGGCGACCTCCAGATCCTGACTGACGTCGATATGGACGTCGCCGACGGCGAGTACGTCACCATCGTCGGTCCGAACGGGGCCGGCAAGTCGACGGTGATGAAGTCCGTCTTCGGGCTCACGACCCATATGGGCGGGACCGTGACCTTCGAGGACGAGGACATCACCGGCCTCCGTCCGGAGGCGATCATCCACGAGGGAATCGGCTACGTCCCGCAGAACGACAACGTCTTCGCGTCGCTGACAGTTCGCGAGAACCTGGAGATGGGCGCGTACATCCTCGACGAGGTGCCACAGGACGCCCTCGACGCCGTCTTCGATCGGTTCCCGATCCTCGAGGAGCGGCAGACCCAGAAGGCGGGCACGATGTCCGGCGGCCAACAGCAGATGCTCGCGATGGGCCGCGCGCTGATGCTCGATCCCTCGCTGCTCTTACTCGATGAACCCTCTGCGGGCCTCGCGCCCGACCTCGTCGACGATATGTTCGACCGCATCGACGCGATCAACGACGACGGGACGGCCATTTTGATGGTCGAGCAGAACGCCAAGGAGGCGCTGCGGCGCTGTGACCGCGGCTACGTCCTCGCGAACGGCCAGAATCGGTATATGGACGACGGCGACGTGCTGCTGAACGACGAGCAGGTCCGAAAGGACTTCCTCGGCGGATAGTACGGCCGTCGAACTTTTTTCGATCCCCCCAGACGACAGCAGAGAGTGGTAGGTAACGTCCGCTCGCGGCGCTACTCGGCTGTCGGCATCGAAAAAATTCAGAATCGTTCGAACGGGTCGCTCTAGCTGTCCGGTCCCGACAGCGCCGTCTCGATGACGGAGGAGTACGAGGACTCGCCTTTGTTGAACGCGACCTTGTGGTAGACCTCGCCGCCGAACTGCTCGGTGAAGACGTTGCTGAAGCGGTCCGAGAGCTGCTGGCCGTAGTCGTTGTTGACGTACAGCGTCGAGACGGAACTGACGCCGAGCCGTTCGGACATCACCTGCGCCATCACGCGGCCCTGCAGGAAGTCCGAGGGTGCCGTCCGGAAAATGTAGTCGTCGTCGTCGAGGTTCGACACCGACAGCGCGGTCGAGGACGGCGAACACCCGACGATCTGGTTCGGGATGAACACTTCCTGTGAGACGGGGACGTTGACTCCCGAGGACGCCGAGCCGCAGACGCTCGGCACGCCGGCGCTCGCGAGCGATTCGGCTGCGGCCGTCCCGGCACTCGGTGACGTCTGGGTGTCCTCGATCTGCGCGCTGACCGACAGACCCGCGGGATTGGCTTCGTTGATCTGCTTCACGGGGATCTGGGCTGCCTGAATCATCGGCTGACCGACGGAGGCGAGGTCGCCGGTCTCGGGAAGCAGAATTCCGACCGACATCTCACGGTCGCTGCCGCCCGACGCGCTGTCGGCGGCGTCACCGGCGCCGTCGGGATTCTCGCCCTCGAAGTTCTGGACTTCGACCTGGCTCGTCCCGCCGTCGGCGAACTCCCAGATGGAGTACGCTGCAGAGGCCGGGTCGCCGTCCTCGTTGAAGTTTGTCGCCGACGACGCGCCCTGATAGTTCACGTCTTCGCCGTTTGCGGCCGCCTCGATCCCTTCGACGAGGTTCTCAGGCGTGACAGTCATCCCACCGGGGTTCGCGATCCGGCGCATCTGTTCGAGAATCGACGGCCCGTCGTTCGACCCGGCAGCGGCGTTCGCGAGGAGCTGAATCGCGACCGAGTCGTACGTCTGCGAGGTGAACACGCCGGGCGAGGAGCCGTACTCGTCCTGGAACAGCGTGTTGAACGCCTCTTGGTTCGGCCCGCCAGCGGCCGGGGCCGTGCCGGTGACGTTCGCCATATCGTTCCCGACCTGCCCCGGCATCGCGCCGTCGCGGAGGCCGTCGGGGACGAGAATCTCCTCGCTCCCGTCGGATTGGCTGTAGTAGTCACGGAACAGCTGGATCCCACTTTCGGGGTATCCAATCACGACGAGACCTTCCGGGCCGTCGCTGGCACCGCCACCGCCGCCACTGCTCGTTTCGGTCCCGCCACCGTCTCCGCCTTCGGTTCCCCCACCGTCGCCGCCGCTCTCTCCGGGGCTTCCAATACAGCCTGCGAGTCCAGTTGCACCGATTGCACCAGCCGCACCGACGCGCTTCATAAAGTCGCGCCGTACGATATCACGTGCCATATCCCTCGGAAGGGGACTCCTCCGTATAAATGTATCCGTTACAATACTGTGCGTTCGGGTATATACACTGAACAATGACAACATTTCACGTGGTAAGCGCCGCCCGTAACCGATGTCTGGTGTTCCGGTCGGGACGAGCGCGGGGTCGTACTGATCGACTCCTGATGTTTTAGGGTGGCGTGTCAGTGATGGTGCCACCTCGTCCGGTTCGGGTTTGTTCAATTGTCCCAAAGACACACCAGCAGACCTCCGAATCGCCACGCTCAAGCGCTCGGGGACCCGCCCCTCAAGAGATGACCATCCCCTCGTTCGTCATCGGGATCGCGGGCGGCACCGGCGCGGGGAAGACGACCGTCGCGCGCCTCATTACCGAGAACGTCGGCGACGACGTCACGCGGATCCCGCTGGACAACTACTACGAGGATCTGAGCCACCTCGACTTCGAGGAGCGTGAGGACGTCAACTACGACCACCCGTCGGCGTTCGAGTGGGAACTGATCCGCGAGCAGGTGTCGACGCTCCTGGAAGGCCAGCCCATCGAGATGCCGACCTACGACTTCGAGACCCACAACCGGACCGACGATCCCGAGACGGTCGAACCGACGGACGTCATCATCGTCGAGGGGATCTTCGCGCTCTACGACGAGGAGATCAACGAAATGCTCGATCTCCGCTTGTACGTCGAGACCGACGCCGACGTCCGAATCCTTCGCCGGATCCAACGCGACGTGATCGACCGCGGGCGCGGTCTGGAGGGCGTCATCGATCAGTACCTCTCGACAGTCAAGCCGATGCACGAACAGTTCGTCGAACCCACGAAGCGGCACGCTGACCTCATCGTTCCGGAGGGGGCGAATACGGTTGCAGTGAACCTCCTCGAAGAGAAAATCCGCGCCGAGGTCGGCGGCGACGCGCCCCGAGGATGGGAACGCGACTCCGTCGAGGAAGCGCTCGTCGATCAAATCTCGGTCGATCCCGACCAGTGACCGCGCTCGAAACGCGGCTCCGACGAGCGAGCGACCTGACGCCGTCCCGGGTCGGCGTCCCGGGCACGTCGCGCTTCGTCGACGTCGGCGACGTGACGCTGCACACCGTCGTCGCCGGCCCGGAGGACGGCGAACCTGTCGTCTTGCTTCACGGCTTCCCGGAGTTCTGGTACGGCTGGCACGCGTACCTCGAACCGCTGGCGAACGCTGGCTACCGCGTCGTCGTCCCCGATCAGCGCGGCTACCACCGCAGCGAGAAGCCCACCGCCGTCTCGGCGTACCACCCTGACAGGCTCGCGGGCGACGTTTGTGGACTCCTCGATGCGCTCGACATCCAGGATGCCCACCTCGTCGGACACGACTGGGGCGCGCTCGTCGGGTGGTGGGTCGGCCTCCACACGCCCGAGCGACTCCGGACGCTCTCGATTCTCAACGTCCCGCACCCGACGGCGTTCCGGCGCACGCTCACCCGGAATCCGCGACAGCTCTTGCGAAGCTGGTATGCGGGGTTCTTCCAGTTACCTCGGATTCCGGAACTGATTGCTCCTGTCGGAAACTGGCGCGTTCTCACCGACGTTCTCGAACAGACCAGCCGGCCGGGAACGTTCGACGAGACCGATTTCGAGCGCTATCGAATGGCCTGGGGCGTCGATGGCGCGTATCGGTCGATGGTTAACTGGTATCGAGCGATGGGTCGCGCGAACCCACGCCCACGAACCGAACGGGTGACGCCGCCGACGCTCGTGCTCTGGGGGGCGAACGACGACTTCCTCCTGGAATCGCTAGCTGCAGAGAGCGCGGCCTACTGCGCCACGAGCCGACTCGTCGTCCTCGACGACGCCACGCACTGGCTGCACCACGAAGAGCCAGACCGGGTGCTGGAAGAACTCACTCGGCAGTTTCGCACGGTCCCCTAACTCCGTCCCGCCGGAGTCAGCCGGCGAGCACTTCGGCTCGCGGTTGGCTCCGTTGCCGCCCGTCGACCTATATATATCTTAAGAGTCCACTTAGCGAGATACTTATACGGACCCGGGAAAGGATCAGGTGACGCGAGGTCGTCGCGCCGGCGGGATGAGCTCCGTTGGATTCGCGCTCGCGTCCCTTCATGAGCCGGTCGGTCGGGGGGCTTCCCCCTGCGGCCGACTGTCGAAACAACGTTGTGAGCGACTGGTCCCGCTGACGATGGAGCGACAGCGCCACGTTCAAATCGGCCCGGAGAGACCGTCGAATATGGCGGAGCTCGGCAAAGTCGATCGCTCGTTCTTCGACGAGTACGTCTTCCCGCGTCTCGGTGCCGACCGCGACGACGTGGCGCTCGGGCCGACGCACGGCGTCGACTTCGGTGTTCTCGATCTCGACGGCACAGCCGTCGCTATTGCCACCGATCCCGTCTCCGTCCTTCCGGGCCTCGGATTCGAGCGCGCCGGCCGGTTCGCGCTCGATTTCGTCCTCGCGGACGTCGCCGTCTCCGGACTCGCTCCCTCTCATCTCGCCATCTCGTTCACGCTCCCGCCGGAACTCGACGACGAGTCGTTCGCGACGCTGTGGGAGTCGATGCACCGAGAGGCTGCAGACCTCGGCGTCTCGATCGTCACCGGCCACACCGCCCGCTACAGCGGCTGTTCGTTTCCGTGGGTCGGCGGCGCGACGGCGCTCGGCGTCGGCGATCACGACGACCTGATTCGTCCGGACGGCGCACGCGTCGGCGACGACGTGCTCGTGACGAAGGGTCCCGGCGTGGAGGCCACGGGGCTCCTCACGTCGCTGTTCCCCGAGCAGTTCGACCTCGGCGCGGCGACGCTCGCGGCCGCGCAGTCCCGTCTCGACGACGCGTCCTGCGTCCGCGACGCGATGACGGCGGCCGCAGTGGGCGGCGTCCACGCGATGCACGACGCGACCGAGTGCGGACTCTTCGGCGCGTTCGTCGAAGTCGCAGACGGGGCTGGCGTCCGATTCGATATCTCCACGGACGATGTCCCTCTCTTGGCTGGCGTCCGCGAGACCACCGACGCGCTGGGGATTGACCCGTGGAAGGCGACCACCGGCGGGACCCTCGTGCTGACGGTCGACCCCGATCGCACTGCGGACGTCGTCGCCGCCCTGGAAGCAGAGGGAACACCGGTCGGCGTTGCCGGCACGGTCGAGTCCGGCACGGGCGTCGCGGTCGACGGTGCTGAGATTTCGCACCCCGACGTCGATCCCTCGTGGGCGGCCTTCGAGGAGTTGGCGCGAGCGAGCGACGGGGCAGACGGCGCGTGATCGCCGTCGTCTGTTCACTCTAGCCGCTCGGCGTACTCGCGGTCCAGTCGATCTGCCGCCGGACACTCGCCGTCGAGTTCGATCCGCCACCCCTCCAGGACTGTCGGGTCGTCGAATGCGTCGCCCAGCGTCTCTCGGACGTCGTGAACGTTGACGCCGTAGTAGTCGTCGGGGACCCCTCGGAGGTACTGCAGCGCGGTACGGAACAGCGAGCGCATTCCGTCGTCGTCCTCGAAGTCGAAGTGCTTGTACGCGCCGGCGGCGACCTGGACCATTCCGTGGAGAAACGCGCTTTCGGTCGTCCCCGACCCGTAGTTGTACCACTCCATCTCGAAGCAGTCGTGCGACTCGTGGAAGGCCCCCGAGTTGTAGAGTCGGACCCCGTGGATCGTCGCCCGGCGGAGCGTCCCGTGCTCCCACCCGTTCGACGCGGCCCGCGTCGGATCCCAACCGGTCGGCGTGCCGGTCGTCGGCGGCCCCACTGTGTCGTCGCGGGTGTGGTCTGTCACGTTCGCTGCTTCGCTCCCCACAAACAAAGAGATTTGACTCTCCGTCGCCTGACGGAAATCAATGCGAATCTACGAACTCGGGGAGGGGACACCCGAGGTCGCCGTCGTCGGATCGGTCCACGGGGACGAACCCTGCGGGGAGCGAGCGATCGAGCGCTTCGTCGCGTCCGATCCGGACGTCGAGCGGCCAGTAAAGCTCATCGTCGCCAACGAGGAGGCGCTTGAGGCCGACATCCGCTACCTCGACGAGGACCTCAACCGGGCGTTCCCGGGCGATCCGAACGCAGCGACGCACGAAGGCCGACTCGCGCACGACCTCGTGCGCGAACTCCGGGGAAAGACTGTCCTCTCGCTGCACTCGACACAGTCGTACGCCGAGCCGTTCGCACTCGTCGACGAGGTCGGCGCGGTGTCGCGGGCGATCTGTCCGCACCTCCCGATCGAGTACCTCGTCGAGACGGGCTCGTTCGCGGGCGGTCGACTCATCGATCACGCACACACGATCGAGGTCGAGGCCGGACTACAGGGAACCGAGGAGGCTGCGACGAACGCCTACTGGCTCGTTCGCGCGTTCCTGTCGGCGACCGGTGTGCTGCCCGCGCCGGTCGAGGGCGACGTGGAACCGCCGCTGTCGCTACACCGACGGGAAGATGACGAAGTGACGGTCTTCCGCCTGCTCGATCAGATTCCGAAGGACCCCGCCGAAGACTATCGAGTCTTCGTCGACAACTTCCAGCGCGTCGCGCCAGGCGACCCCGTCGCCGCCGCCGATGGAGAGTCCTACAGCGCAGACAGCGAGTTCTATCCGGTGCTTCTCTCGGCGTACGGCTACGAGGACGTGTTCGGCTACGCGGCCGATCGGCTCGGCACGCTCGCGTGAGGAGGACATCCGGAGCTACCGGGTTTCGGATGATGACGCGAGACGAGTTCTCCGACTACGATTCCGGCGGGGCGAGTTCGACAAGCGTCAGCTCTCGGTCGAGATAACAGAACTCGTGGGGCGGGTCGCCACGGACCTCGCCGATCCGGTACTCCGTCTCGAAGTCCGCACCGTCCGGTACGCAGTACTCGTGGCTCGGACACTCCGTGTGGGGGCACGGGCCGGGGAGCGTCACCTTGCTGCCGGCGTAGGCTCCCTTCGAGGCGACGTTGGCCGTGATCGAGGCCGGCTCGACTTCGACGGCGCGAACGCCGGTATCGTGGACGGCGCAGTCGAGGAGTTGTCCGTTCTCGCGAACGTCCGTCACCTCGTAGCGGACGCCTTCGGTGAGGTTCAGACACTGCTGTCGGTAGGGACAGCCCTCGCACGCCGACGACTCGCCCTCGTAGACGAACTCCGTCCCCGGAGACGCGAGCCGGTCGCCGATGAGCGTGACCTGGGACATCTACGTTCGACTATTCGTCGCGCGCGGTTAAGCGTGTGTGTCCGGCGGAACGGAAGCGGCCGAGAGTCGCGACTGTGGTGGGCCGAGTCCAGCGATCAGCCTGACACGGCTGCGACGCGTCGCTGTGGGCTGGCGAACAGTCGGCACCGAAAACCGACCCCACGTCGACGTGCCGAACGACCGCGGCCCGACGCGGGACGAACGTCATCGCACACGCCCGCTGGCGCCGGGTTGGTATAAGAACCCGCGGAGGCGTCGGCCCGCTCGGCGGGAGTCGACTCACTCAGTCCGTCGTGCGCCCGTCCCCGTGAGCCCGCGATCCGCGAGCGCGTCGAGACGAATTTCGCTGCCGTCGATCGGCACGCCCGCGTACTCGTCGTCGTCGAGGAGGAGCGCCCCGTCGAGGTCCGCGTAGTCGAGCAGCGGCGCGAGGTGACAGGCGGCCGCGATGGCGGCGTTCGTCTCGATCATACAGCCGAGCATCACCTCCAGCCCGTGCGCGCGAGCGGCGGCGATCATCCGCCGCGCTTCCGGGAGTCCGCCGCACTTCATCAGTTTCAGATTCACGATGTCCGTCCGATCGGCGACGGCCGGGACGTCCGGGAGCGTCACGCAGGACTCGTCGGCCGCGATCGGGAGCGCGGAACGCTCGTAGACGAACCGCAGGCCCTCGGGATCGCTCGCCGGAACCGGCTGCTCGACGAACTCGACGCCGTAGGCGGCGAGTCGGTCGGTCATCCGGACCGCCTCACGCGGTGTCCACGCCTCGTTCGCGTCGACACGGATCCGCGCTTCGGGCGCTTCCTCGCGGACGGCGGCGACGATCTCCTCGTCGCGGTCGGTACCGAGTTTTATCTTCAGCACGTCGTAGCCGTCGTCCACGGCTGCCTGCGTCTTCTCGCGCATTCGGTCGGTCTCGTCGAGTCCGATCGTGAACGACGTTTTCGGTGCCCGGTCGGGGTCGAGACCCCACTGTCGGTACAGCGGCACGCCGAGGCGCTTCGCGGCGAGGTCGTGCAGCGCGATGTCGACCGCCGTCCGCGCCGCCGGGTTGTCCTCGACGACGCCGCGGAGTTTTCGTTCGATCTCCGTGACCGCGTGCGGGTCGTCGACGGACTCGACGACCGCGAGCAGGTCGGGGAGGACCGCCTCCACGGTCGCGGCCGTTTCACCGTAGTGGGCAGAGGGTGCGGCGGCACCGACGCCCGTGGCCCCCTCGTCATCGGTGATCCGGACGACGACATTCTCCGCGGTGGTCTGGGTGCCGCGCGATATCGTGAACGCGTCCGCGAGCGGGAGCGTGACGCGCTCGAACTCCGTCGAGAGCATCGCTCACTCCGCCCCGAGGATCGAGTCCAGAACCGCGTCGGCGTCGAACCGGACGACGTCGGTCGCCGGCTGACCGAGCTCCTCGGCGTAGGCGTCGACAGCAGCTTGCGCCTCCGCGTCGTCTTCGATGTCCGAGGTGTTCAGCGCGCCCGCGACGACCTCGCCCTCGTGGACGGGTGCGGCGAGGTTCTCGTAGAGGTCCACGTACTCCTCGAGGGAGGGAAGCGAGAACGACTCGTAGCCGTGGATCGCCTCGCGACCCGCCGAGTGACAGAGCACCATCGAATCGGGCATCGAACCGTGGAGGATGCCGCAGGTGACTGCGGAGTACGCCGGGTGGACGATGCTGCCTTGGCCTTCGACGAACAGCACGTCGTAGTCGTCGCCGACTTCCAGCAACATCTCCTCGACGGCGCCCGCGGTGAAATCAGAGACGACGCGGTCGATGGGGTTGCCCCAGCCGGCGATCATAATCCCGGTCTGGCCCGTCGGGATGAATCCGGCGTCGACGCCGCGCTCGCGGGCGGCCTCGACGAGTTCGAGCGCGACTGTCATCTTTCCGACCGAGCAGTCCGTCCCGACCGTCAGCACGACCTCGGCGTCGATGTCGGCGCTCCGGCCGCCGGCGACGGTCAGGTCCTCTTTCGGCTTGCGCACGTCGCGGAGGGCGACGTCGTGCTCGGCGGCGAGGTCGGCGAACTCCTCGTCTTCGGAGAGGAAGTAGTGGAGGCCAGCGACGACGTCACAGCCTCGTTCGATCGCGGTACGCACGTCGGGCCGCCAGGAGTCGTCGAAGTCGCCACCGATCGGCGAGATGCCGATCAGGAGCGTGTCTGCTTCGGGCGCGTCAGCCATCGAGGAGACGATCGGCACCTCGGGCAGGTCGCGCCGGTGGTCTGTCGTGACCGTCCCGGCGCGGTCGCGGTCGAGGACGGCGACGACGTCGTAATCGGCGTATTTGAGGACGCCCGTGGCCGTCTTCGCCCGCTCGGGGAACTTCTCGTGTGCGAGGACGACGACCCGTTCGGGGTCGTCGCTGTCTGAGTCTGCGGTCATACGTGAGAGGAGGCTGACGGCGGTTTTAATCCTCGTGGTTTGACCACCCGTTAGAGCAGCGACAGCCGGACCGTCCAAAATTCGCGGACGGCCTGCTGGAGCGCCTCGCCGGGGTCGCCACTGGCGTCGACGGCAGCCGTCCGGTCGGCGAGGTCGGTGAACTGTCCCAGCACCGTCTGTTCGCCGAGCACGACCAACTCAGCGTCGTCCGGAAGCCCGATCGAACCGTCGCCTACATCCGCATCGAGATGCGTTTCGATGGCTTCGCGCGCCCGATCGAGATGGTCGTCGACCTGCTGGTCGCGCCGCCGCTCGAAGCGTGCTTGCGAGAACCCGCCCTTCGAGTGCGATCCCATCACGTCGGATTCGATGTCGTCGACGAGCGTCACGGCGTCGCCGTCGTAGATCCCGAGCGCGAACAGATCCGAGCGCACGAGCGCGACCCACGTCGGCGCGCCGGGAGCGAACCACGATCGATCGAGTTGGAACTCGGAATCCCACTCGGCGAACGGCGCGGGCGGCGTCGGCGGCTTGAGGGCGGCGGCGACGAGGCCGGCGTCGTCGGCGCAGACGAGACAGGGCGCGGCACGACGAACCAGGGCCGCACGCTCGCCGAGCGCGTCCGAAACGGCCTCGGGGACATCCTCGTCGACCATCGCGGTCAGCGCGCCTTCGGGGCCGGTTTCGAAGGACGCGAGCCGCGAGAGGATTTCGTCCCGGCGCTCGCCGCGGAGGGCCTCGGTGCCGCGGAACGCGACGTCGGTCGTCCCGTCACCCGAGAGCCGCTCGACGCGTTCTTCGAGCCCTTCGATCCGGTCTTCGAGCCGATTGACCTCCGCTTCGGCCTCCTGTCGCTTCCGGGCGGCCTCCGATCGGCGCTCCTCTTCGGCCTCGGCGCGGCGTTCGAGGTGGCGTTTTTCCTCCTCTAGTTCCTCGATCCGGGCTTTGAGCTCTGCGCGGCCGAGCAACTCGTCGAGCATACCACGACGCGCGACCCCGGGCCACTTATACTGTCGGTTCTCGGAGGCGACCGTCGATCGCTCAGGTCGGCAGGCGCTCCAGTTCTCGTTCAGACTGCGGAACACACCGGAGCAGCGATCAAAAATCAGCGCTGTCGGGGGGTCGCTACCGGCCCAACCTCACGCCACGGCTTCGTCGTCGCCGAAACGATAGCCCGAGTACCGGAGGAGTTCGGCCGCGCGGTCGGGTCGCGCCAGCAACACGTCGCGTTCGGCCGGGAGGTCGGCGTCAGTGACCGATTCGGGGACGGCGAGCGTTCCCGAGGGGACCTCGTCGTCGCCGAGGACCGGGATGTGGCCGCGATCGAGTTTCATAACGAGCGGCGCGTCGGTGCGGAAGAGCCCCTCGTTGCCGTAGAGGTGCTCGTTTACCCGCTCGTGATCCGCCCGCTGGATCGCGGGGACGTCCCGATCTGACGGCTCGACGTACAGTCGTCCCAGGTAGTAGCTCGTGGAGAACGTTTCGAACATCTGTGCGAGATGTTCTCACACATACATACTGATAAGTCTTTCTGGAAACTTACAAGTCGAAGCGCATTCAGTGGATATCGTCAAAAAACCGCGTCACTCGCCGGACGTTCACTCGTTTTTCGTCGCGGCCGTCATCGCCCAGACTGCCGTGAGACCCAGCGCGGCCGCGGGAACGAGCGGGAGCACGAGCAACGAAGCGATGTAGGGAATGCCGATCGCAGAGAGGATTCCCGGGCGGATGTAGATGATACCGGGGACGACGAGCGTGCAGACGACGAGGACGCCGACGAGCACCCAACCGCGCATCCCGAAGCCATCGGGTTCCGCCTCGGTGTCGGCCGAGGCTCCACTGGCTGTCGTCTCCCCGCCACCAGGCCGATGGACGTATCCCTCGTCGTCAGAGCTCACTGTCCGGAATTACGACCACTTTGCCAAAGCCCTCACGGTTCTCGATCATTTCGTGAGCGCGCGCGGACTCGCTCATCGGCAGAGTCGCGCGGATTCGCGGTTCGAGAACACCCTCCCAGACGAGTTCGAGCACTTCCTCGGCCTGTTCGGGCGTCGCCATCGTCGAGCCGATTACCTCCAGTTGGTTCCAGAAGATCCGGTTCAGCGCAGCGTCCGGATTCGGCCCCGTCGTCGCCCCACAGGTGACGAATCGACCCCCTTTCCGGAGGCTCTTCAGCGAGTCGTCGTAGGTGGCCTCGCCGATATGATCGACCACGACGTCGACGCCACGGCCGTCCGTCAGGTCGTGGACGTCGCGGGCGAAGTCCGACTCCTCGTAGTTGATGCCGTGGTCCGCCCCGCAGTCAGCCGCATACTCGAGTTTCTCCTCGGAGGAGGCGGTCGCGAACACCTCACAGCCGGCGTAGTCGGCGATCTGGACCGCGGCGTGGCCGACGCCGCCGGACGCGCCGTGGACCAGCACGCGTTCGCCCGCTCGGAGCCCGGCCCGGTGGATCAGCATCCGCCAGGCGGTCTGGAAAACCAGGGACGCCGACCCGGCAACCTCCCAGTCGACGTGGTCGGGAACCGGAACCAGGTTCGCAGCCGGCACCGCGGCGTACTCGGCGTGGACGCCGCGGCTGTGTTCACCGATGATGTGGAAGTCCGACGCAAGCGTCGGATCGTCCCGCCGCGGGGACTCGGAGCCGCTGCCTTCAGCGTCGTCGCCGGCGACACCAGCGATGAGCGCGACGTGGTCACCCGGCTCGAAGCGCGTCACGTCTGCGCCGACCTCCGCGACGACGCCGGCCATATCGCTCCCGGGAATGTGCGGGAAGGAGAGATCGATCCCGGGGAGTCCGCGCCGCGTCCAGATGTCGAGATGGTTCAGCGCAGCGGCTTTCACGTCGACGAGCACCTCGTCGCGGCCGACCTCTGGGTCGGGGAACTCGTCGTATTCGATGACGTCGCGGTCGCCGTGCTCGGACAGTTGGACGGCTTTCATACCTGCCATCTCACCCGCGGTGTACAAAAGCCCAGCCACGAGGACCCGCTGTGGTGGTCCGACCAGGATGGCTCGGCTACGGCGTCCTCTCTGCGACCCGTTCCGTTGAAGTAGTTCAACCAACTACGGATTCGACAACGAATGAGCGAGGACTTCTACGACGTACTCGGTGTCTCCCGGGACGCCACCGAGGACGAGATCACGCAGGCCTACCGGAAGAAGGCCGCAGAGTATCACCCCGACGTCTCCGAGGAGCCGGACGCCGAGGAGAAGTTCAAGAAGGTCAAGAAGGCCAAAGAGGTCCTCACCGACGACGAGAAGCGCCAGATGTACGACCAACTGGGTCACGAGCGCTTCGAACAGGCTGAAAAGCGCGGGGGCGTCGGCGGCGGCGCGGGCGGTGCCGGCGGTCGCGGCCAAGGCAATCCGTTCGGCGGGATGGGCGGCGGCGGCCAGGGTAACCCCTTCGAGGACATCTTCAGCCAGTTCTTCGGCGGCGGCCGCGGTCAGGGGCAGGGCCGACAGCGCAACCGCCCGCGACAGGGCCAGAACCTCCGCACGCAGGTCACGCTCGACCTCGAAGAGGTATACGAGGGCGTCGAAAAGCAGTTCACGATCACCCGTCCCGAGACGTGTTCGGAGTGTGACGGACGCGGGCACCCGGAAGACGCCGAGGTGAACACCTGTCCGGAGTGTAATGGCCGCGGCCAGACCACGACCGTCCGCGACACGCCGCTTGGCCGCGTCCAGCAGACGCAGACGTGCCCGCGCTGTGAGGGCTCGGGCGAAACCTACAGCGAGACCTGTTCGGCCTGTGGTGGCGACGGCGTCACGCGCGAGGAGGCGACGCTCTCGGTCGACATCCCCGCCGGCATCCGCGACGGCCAGACGCTCCGGATGGAAAGCGAGGGCGCGCCCGGCGAGAACGGCGGTCCGAACGGCGACCTCCTCATCGACGTCGCTGTCCGCGCGCACGACGACTTCGAGCGCGAAGGCGACGACCTCTATCACCACCTCCCGATCTCGTTCCCGAAGGCCGTCTTCGGCGGGACCGTCGAGGTCCCGACCGTCGACGGTGCGGCCGAACTCGACATCCCCGAAGGCACCCAAAGCGGCGAGGAGTTCCGGATCCGCGGCGAAGGGATGCCGCATCTCCGGGGCCGAGGCCACGGCGACCTCTACGTGCAGGTACAGGTCGTGACGCCGGAGGAACTCAACGAAGAGCAGAGAGAGGCACTCGAAGCCTTCGCCGAGGCCGGCGGCGAGGACATCGACGTCAACGAGGGCTTCTTCGAGAAGATCAAGAATTCGTTCTAATCTACCTTTTTCCACGGTGGGTTTCCTCGCGGCGCTTCGCGCCGCTGCGGGAAACCACCGCGCAAAAACCTAGAGGGAAAAAGCCGCGGGGCGAGCGGCGCTCGCCCCGCGGTGCTGACACTGAAAGACCGCGACCGCTCAGCGACTGCCACCGCACCGCCTCCGCTCCGCGACCGCAACGTTCTCGCTACTCTTCCTCGCCGTCGACGACGTAGGCTCCGAAGTCTCGACGGTGCCGACCGGCGGCGCGCCGAAGGCGAGCCAGACGTGGGTTTCACCGGCCAGAACGACGCCACAACGTCCTAAATTGGTGTGGCTCGGCAGTGTTCCACGCTGTCGGCTGCTCACCGCGGTCCCCACTTTCACGTATCCCTCGATCGAACACTCTGTGTATGTCCTACACGAAGGCGAGTTACGAGGACGGTGAGGAGAAAGCCCCCGGAATGTACTTCCTCCGCGACGAACTCGACTGTGAGAACCTCGGGTTCACAGTCGTCGACGTCGACGCCGGCTGGAGCGGAATGGAACACGACCACGAAGACCGCGGCCACGAGGAGGTGTACTACCTCGTCGACGGCGCGGGCAGTATCACTGTCGACGGCGACGACGTATCGTTAGAGCCTGGCGACGCCGTCCGCGTCGCGCCGGGATCGAGCCGCAAGCTCCACGCCGACGAATCGAGTATATTTGTCGTCGCCGGCGCGCCCTGAACATCCAAGCAGCGGCGGCCGACGCCGTTTTCCACCCCGGCGACGACCCTCAGGTATGAACGCCGACTCGGACGCTGACTCCGACGCCGATGTCGAGTTCCCATCGCCGTGCGTGAATCCCGACATCGTCGGCGACCTCGTCGCTCGCGAACGCCGGACCTCGGGCCTCGCGCTCCGGGCCGACGAACCCGGTCGCACGTACAGCTACTACGATTTCATTACGACCTCCTACAAGGCCGGGAACGTCCTCCGCTACCTCGGCGTCCGCGAGGGCGACGAGGTCCTCGTGGTACCGGAGGCGCTCCCCGAGCCAGTGCTCACGTTCTTCGGCGCGGCACAGTTGGGCGCCGTGACGCGCTTTGCCGACGACGTCGGCGAGACCATCCCGCGCGCCGTCGTCGCACCCGCCGAGCGCGAGGACGATTTCGACCTACCGCCGGGCCATCGACTCGCGGTCTACGGCGACCAGCCGACAGATCCCTCGACGACTCACTGGGAGACTGAAGTCTGGAGCGAGAACCCCGCGGTCCACCCCGCGACGGTCGGGGAAGACGACCCCGTGCTCGCGGTTGCCGACCGAACCTACTCCCACGCGGAGATGATCGCCACTGCGTCGGACACCGTCGCCGACGCCGACCTCCAGGGCGGGACGGACGTGTTCATACAGGGGTCGCTCACAGATCCCGACGTCGTCGCTGCCGGTCTCCTGGCCCCGATTATCGCGGGGGCGACGATCGTCTTTCCCGACCCATCTGGGATGCCGGAGAGAGCTACCGCCGGGTCGGAAGGCGATGTCGCCGGCGTCGTCACCGAAACTGGTCAACTCGGCGGTTCGGCGCTTTCGTCCGAGTGAGCCGACGGAAGACGTATTATCGGTCCGACACGATATGCTCGTATGCTCCTCAGAGCTGCCGCACTCGCGCTCGGTATCGCCGAACTGCTCGCGCCCCGTCGAATCACCGATCTCTGGGTGGGTCTCGCTACGAGGGGCGAGGCCGAAGCGAAGTCCTGGGTGTACACCGCCGCTCGGATCGAAGGCGCATTGCTCGTCCTGTGGGCGCTGAAGGGTCTCGCGTCGAGGTCCTCAGACACAGATAAGTCGTCAGAATCGTAGCGACGGCGACCGCGCGGGACCACAAGATATTCCTTTCCGGTTTTAATTATATCTAATTACGAAATGGTAGACGCCGTTCCGCAGGAGGCTCCGACGCGGTTCGACTACGTGCTCGGTGGGATGGGTGTCAGTCTCGCCTGCGGCGGCGTCGTCGGTGTTCTCTCTGCGGTCCCGCTCGCCGCCGCGAGCAGCGTGGCGTCCGTGATCGCGACGCTCCTGTTACTGCTCGGCACGGCCGGTCAGTACTGACCGGAAACCGAGGACTCCTTGTGCGGGCGCGTATCCAGACGTGATATGAGCCTCGAAGTAGCGGTCGCCGTCCCGTTCAAGCAACAGGGGACGACGCGACTGGGCGAGGGGGAGTTCGTCGTCGCGCTCTCGTTAGATCGGAGTTGGTTCTCGCCGGATCAGGCAAAGCGGCTCATCGACGTGGCGGCAGGTCGCGGATTGCTCGCGCGCGAAGACGGCGATATCGTCGCGCAGTTCGAGCCCGCGGACGTGGTCGTCCCCGAGGAGTACGAGCCCGATCAGTCGATCCTCCGCGAGCAGTCGGCCTTCGAGCGCATCCTCGACGCCCTCGTCGCCGCCGGCTACGACAAACAGGACGTCGTTGCGGAGGTGAACGACCGTCAGAGACGACTCGGGATCTCGGTCGAGGCCGCGGCGGCGCTGTACGCCCGCGAACAGGACGTCGACGCGGGCGACGCGATCGAGGCCGCGAAAGCAGATCTCGGTGAGTAAGCAGATCTCGGTGAGTAAGCAGATCTCGGCGAGTAAGCAGATCTCGGTGAGTAAGCAGATCTCGGCGAGTAAGCAGATCTCGGCGAGTAGTTCGATAGAACGCTGTCGGCTAACGGAGCCCTCTTTTCGCCGCGCGTCGAACGCGCCAGTATGGTCGAGGAGCGACTGACGGACGGGCGACGCATTGCGCAGTTTCTTGCCTCCGAGGTCACCGGGCACGAGGACGACCTGCGGTCGCTCTCGGTTACGGACGCCGACCCCGACGTCGAGCCGACGCCGGACGGCGCGTTTGCCTACGCAATCGAACGAGCAGAGAGCGGCGATGGCGGCGACATCGACGACAGCAGCGACGGTGACAGCACTCGCGTCGCATCGGTGTTCGTCCAGCCCGAACGCGTTCGCGTGGAGTTCGAAACCGCCGTCGACGCCGTCGCCGATGCGGCCCGCGAGGAGGGACTTCGCGTCCGTCCGAAGGCGGTCGAACCGCCGCGGACGCTCGTGTTCGTCGAGGACGGCGCGCAGGTCAAGTGGTTGCTCCCGGCGCTCCGGGCGGTCGCGTCGCCGTCGGAGTAGGTCCTGTCCTAGTAGGTCCTGCCCTGTCGGCGTCGCATATTGGTGTTCGTCGAGAAGTTCTCAGAGTTCGTCGAGAAGTTCCGGCAGCCGCGTCACGAGTTCGTCTCTCGGGAGATGGTCGGCCGCGCGCGGTGAGGGCTCCGGCCCGCCCTCGTAGAGCACCTGGATCGGCGTGAGTCCGGCGTCGGCCGCGCCCGCGATGTCGGCGTCGACGTCGTCGCCGACGTACGCCGTCTCCGCTGCGTCGGTCCCGAGAGCGTCGAGGAGCGCCGCGAAGGCGGCCGAGTCGGGCTTTCCGGCGTCGAGTTCGCCGGTCACCAGCGCGGCGTCGAAGGTGTCGGACCACCCCAGGATGGTCAGTTTGTCGCGCTGGGCCACGCGTGGGCCGTTCGTGAGAAGGCCGACCCGATACTCCTCTCGGAGGCGGTCGAGAAACGCCTCGATGCCCGGCAGGGGGACGAGCGCATCGGCGATTTCTCGGCGATACGCGCTCGCGACTGACTCCGGATCCGTGTCGGTGTCGTGGTCGGCGAGGAGATCCGCGAAGATCGGCGTGCGGGTCTCGCCGGTGAGGTTCCGCGCGTGCGCGTCCAGATACGCCTCCCGAGAGAGCGGCGGTGCACCGGCGATGTCGGCGGCGTCCCCGAGGATCGTCGCCCGATCCCGCGTCGGGACGGCGAGCGTCTCGTCGAGGTCGAACCCCACCGCAGAGATTGTCACAGACGCCGGTAAGTCCCCGAGACGTATTGCCTTTTCTCACGGTGACGACGGGAGCTTTTTCTCGCTCTGTCGCCACGACACGGACGTGACACTCGACCCCGTCCACGTCGATAGCATTGCGGACCTCGCGGCGTACCTCGCACGCCACGTGGACGACGCCGACCACGTCGACGTCGCGGCGCGGATCTGGGAGGGCTTTCTCGATCCCCTCTACGGCCCCAACGGGCGCGTCGTCGTCGAACCAGTAGACGAAAAGCGACTGCGCGCCGTCGACGCCGAAGACGTCGCGCTCGCGTCTGCTCCGTTCGAGACGGTCCACGGCCTCGATTCGGGAACGATCAACCCCACGACGTTCAAGAACGGACTCGTCGTCGACCTCGCACAGGCCGCGATGGCGTCGGTCCCCTCGGATCTGGAACTTCACCGCCACCGGAGTATGGTCGCGGCGACCCACGTCAACGACGATACGGTCCCGCTGGACGAACCCTGGCGGAAAGTCGACGAGGGGTACTGCCGGTGGCGCGTGATGCAAGTCCCGAAAGTCAACCGCTACGCCGAGGGGATCGTCCACGCGCTCGCGCTCTACCTCGCCGAGAGTTCCCACGCGCTGAAGCACGCCGAGACCGTCTCCGATCTCCTGATCCTCGACGGCCCGCTGTACCCCGTCGAACTGCTCAACTGGCGCGAGCGCGACGCCGAACTCAGGGCACTCTCGGAAGAACTGAAACCGCGTTCGGTCGTCGAGAACTACGTCCGGCTGGTCGAGTCGTTCGTCGAGCGCGACGTGCCGATCTGCGGCTTCGTCAAGAATCCGGCCTCGAAGCGGATCGTCGGCACGCTCCGGGAAGGCGACCGAGAGATCGACGTCCCGTGGACTGACGACGCCGCGTTCTTTACCAAATTACTCGAACGGCGCGACGACACGTCGACTCCCGAACGGGAGCGGACCCGCGGCCCCGAGGGCCGCCGGACGGACGAACTGACGTTCACGAACTGGTTCGTCTCCCGCGGCGGCGTCGACGCCACGGTCGCGGCGGACGGCGACGCCTACGGAGTCGAGCGGAAGCTCGACCCACAGCTCTACGAGACGTGTTTCTTCGTCGTCTACGAGCCTCAGACCGACGTGCTCTACCGCGTCGAGACGCCCTACGCGTTCGCCCGCGACGAAGACACCCGCGAGGCGATCACCCGGCAGATTCTCGGCGATGTCGCGGCCCGTC